>Ga0265293_10001761_pt1 | contig 45913 bp, 38 predicted proteins | sample Munlanlewell138R_FD_192505 | JGI IMG/M metagenome (GOLD analysis project Ga0265293, IMG submission 192505) | Leachate microbial communities from a municipal landfill in Southern Ontario, Canada - Leachate well 138R | ecosystem: Engineered > Solid waste > Landfill > Unclassified | place: Canada... | reverse complement strand
GCCCCATCTCGATGAGGAGCTCCCCCAGGGGTCCGAGGTCTATGCCTTCGCCCGTCCCCACGAGCTGGAGATCGTCACCGATCCCGCCGTCAGCGAGGGAATCGCCGCGCGGGTCAACCGGGTGCTGTCCTTCGGGCTCAGCGCCCGGGTGGAGCTGGACGGGGACAATGGCGCCGCCGGTCAGCACTTCGAGGTGGAAATCAGCCGCGAGAAGGTGGCGGAGCTCGCCCTGGTCAGTGGCCAGCGGGTGCGCCTGTTGCCCTCGCGATTGCGGGTTTTTGGGTGCTGAGTGACAGGTTGCAGGTTGCAGGTGGTCGTGCCAGCTCAGATCTGCTGCGCCCGACAAGCTTTCCCGCGCTGAAGTGAAGCATCGCTGCAATCAGGTGCAACGTGTAACGTGCAACACAAAAAATGACCAAGGAGAAACTCGCAAAATGAACTTCCAGCAACTGCGCATCGTGCGGGAAACGGTACGGCGCAATTTCAACCTCACCGAGGTGGCCAACGCTCTCTACACCTCCCAGTCCGGCGTGTCCAAGCACATCAAGGATCTGGAGGATGAGCTCGGCGTCGAGCTCTATGTGCGCAAGGGCAAGCGCTTGCTCGGACTCACCGAGCCGGGCAAGGCAATGGTGAAAATCGTCGAGCGCATGCTGGTGGACGCCAACAACATCAAGAATCTGGCGGAACAGTTCAGCCACGAGGACAGCGGCCGGCTCACCATCGCCACCACCCATACCCAGGCCCGTTACGCCCTGCCGACGGTGGTGACGGCGTTCAAGAAGATCTACCCCAGGGTGCACCTGAAACTCCACCAGGGCAGCCCCACGGAGATCGCCCAGCTGTTGATCGACGGCGAGGCGGATATCGGCATCGCCACCGAAAGTCTCGGGGAAATTCCCGAACTTGCCTCCTTCCCTTACTACCACTGGCACCACGATGTGGTGGTGCCGGTGGGCCATCCCCTCGCGGAGGTGACACCGACGAGCCTCGCTGCCATCGCCGAGTACCCCATCATCACCTACCACGAGGGGTTCACCGGGCGGGCGCGGGTGGAGCAGGCCTTCAACGACGCCGGACTGGTGGCGGATATCGTCATGTCCGCCCTGGATGCCGATGTCATCAAGTCCTACGTGGAACTGGGGCTCGGGGTGGGCATCATCGCCGCCCTGGCCTTCGATGGCGACCGGGACCGGGGCCTCGTCAAACTCGATTGCGGCCATCTGTTCGCCGAGAACCTCACCCGTATCGCGGTGCGCCGCGGCCACCTGCTGCGGCGGTTTGCCTATCACTTCATCGAGCTGTGCGCGCCGCGGCTGGTGGAGTCCGTGGTCCGCGAGCAGCTGGTCAACGGCGCCGATGACGAGGGCTGATATAACTGGAGTTTCGCGGGTTATGCGGAGATAGTCTTAACGCACCTCGCCCCGCCCCTGTATCCTTTGCGCCGTTTTGACACGAGGATAACCATAACGTGGACTGGCAAGGCTGGCTTTCCCTGGCGCTCACCGTCGGCGCTCTGCTGACGCTCTCGCTCACCCGTCTAGGGCCCCACCTGGTGATGATGGCGGTGCTCACCGTGCTGACCGTCAGCGGCGTGCTGAGCGGCGCCGAGGCGTTGTCGGGGTTCGCCAATCCGGGCCTCGTCACCGTGGCGGCGATGTTCGTGGTGGCGGCGGGCCTGCACGCCTCCGGCGGCATCGACCTGATGGTCCACAAGGCACTCGGCACGCCCCGCCACGAGCGGTCGGCGTTGACGCGGATCTTCACCCCGGTAGTGGTGCTCAGCGCCTTTCTCAACAATACCCCGGTGGTGGCGACGATGATTCCCGCCATCCACGCCTGGTCGCGGAAGATCAATATCGCCCCGTCGAAGTTGATGATCCCCCTGAGCTACACCGCCATTCTCGGCGGTACCCTGACCCTGATCGGCACCAGCACCAACCTGGTGGTCAATGGCCAGTATCAGGCGATCACCGGGGAAAAGGGCTTTCACCTGTTCGACATCACCGCCGTGGGCCTGCCGGTGGCCATCGTCGGGCTGTTGTTCATGTGGCTGTTCTTCCCGCGCCTGCTGCCGGATCGCAAGCAGAACCGCGCCTTCGCCAACCTGCGGGAATTCACCCTCGAAGTGTGCGTGGCCGCCAACGGCCCCCTGGTGGGCAAGTCCATCCAGGAGGCGGGCCTGCGCCACCTGCAGCGGGTCTACCTGGTGGAAATCGAGCGGGATGGCACCATCGTCACCGCTGTACCTTCGGAGGAAATCCTGAAAGGGGGCGACCGCCTGGTGTTCGCCGGCGACACCGAGGCGATTTCCGATCTGCTGCGCATCAACGGCCTCGAGCCCTCGGCGGAAAACGGCCATTCCGACGCCCTCGCCCGGGATCGCGCCGAGCGCCGCCTTGTGGAAGCGGTGGTCTCCCCCCACTGCGCCGCCATCGGTCAGGCCATCCGCGACGCGCGCTTTCGCGATCAGTACGGCGCCGTGGTGCTGGCGGTGGCCCGCAACGGCGAGCGGGTCAAGGGCAACCTCGGCACCATCGAGCTGGAGGCGGGTGATACCCTGCTGCTGGAAGCGCGCCCCGCCTTCGTCAGCCGTCAGCGCTACAACAAGGACTTTCTGCTGGTCAACGACCTCGACACCGAGCAGCCCCGCCACGAGAAGGCCCTCCTCGCCTGGGTGATTCTCTTGGGGGTGGTGGGCGCCGCCACCCTCGGCGTCATCGACATGCTCAACGCTTCGCTGATCGGTGCGGGGCTGATGCTGGCCACCGGTTGCTGCTCGGTGAGCCAGGGGGAGAAGAGCCTCGATCTCGGGGTGCTGATCACCATCGGCGCTTCCTTCGCCCTCGGCGCGGCCCTGCAGAAAACCGGGGTGGCTACCTTTCTCGCCGCCAACATCATCGATCTGAGCGGCGGCACTCCCTGGCTGATGCTGGTGCTGACCTATGTCACGGTGTCGCTGATGACCGAGTTCATCACCAACAACGCCGCCGCCATCCTGATGCTGCCCATCACCCTGGAAATGACCGAAAAGGCGGGCCTCAGCAATGAACCCTTCGTGTTCGCCATCATGATGGCGGCCTCGGCGAGCTTCGCCACCCCCCTCGGCTACCAGACCAACCTGATGGTTTACGGCCCCGGGGGCTACAGCTTCGGGGACTTCCTCAAGGTCGGGTTGCCGATGAATGTGCTGATTGGCGCAACCACCATCGCCGTGCTGCTGATCGGCTGGCCGCTGGTGGCCTGAGGGCCCGGCCTACCAATCAGGCCCACAAAAAAGCCGCGCATCCGGGCGCGGCTTTTTTGTCTCGCGGGGAGGCTCAATCGGCGGCGCGGGCTTCGTCCTCGTCCCCTTCCCCGCCGGGCGCGACGGCTTCGCCCCGGGCTTCGGGGTTGTCCTTGCGGAACTGGTCGGAATCGAGAAACTGCAACTTGATCAGCGCCCCACTCTTGCTCGGTGCAATGCCCATCACCAGCACATTGAGATGGCCCCGATCCTCGATCAGGCCCGGCAGGTGGATGAGAATCTCCCCGGTCTCCTGGCTGGTGAAGATGTTGAGGTCAGCCCGGCGCTGGAGACGATCGGCGATATTGCGCAGCATCAGTTCCAGCGCCCGCCGGAACAGGTGGAAGGTGAGGTGGCCCTTGTACTCGGAGTGGTCGAGGGCGAGTTTCAGCTTGATGCTCTTGGTCTTGTCCTCGTTGAGGGTCAGGGTGGCGACCCCCACCGCATCACCGGCGGCGATTTCCTTGAACAGGCGGCGGGACTTTTCCCGGGGTACCTTGAAGAAGTAATTGTCCAGGGTGTTGACCGAGATGGTGAGGAACTGGCCCATGTCGATCCGGGGCTTGGCGGCGGTGTTTGTCATTATGGCGGTTCTCGCGGAGTGCTCGGGGCGCAAAGTGTAGCGTCCGCCGGCGGCCAGGTACACCCGCGCCGGTTTGTCTTGATTTGCCGGCGGCTTCGCGTACCATTGCCCGGAGATATCTCACCAGGGAGTGCCAACATCATGATCGAGCAAGTAAAAGGTATCAGTTCAACGGCCCTGTCGGCGGAGTCCAGCAAGGTGTTGCGCAACACCTACGCGCTGCTGGCGATGACCGTGCTGTTCAGTGCCGTCACGGCGGGCATTGCCATGGCCCTCGATGTGCCCTACCTCGGGCTCTGGACCCTGCTGCCCTACTTCCTGTTCCTGTGGATGACGGAGAAAAACAAGAACAGCGCAACGGGCCTCCTGTGGGTCTTCGCCCTCACCGGCTGGCTCGGCTTCACCATCGGGCCCATCATCAGCCACTACCTCAGTACCTCCGGCGCCGAGCCGGTGATGACAGCCCTCGGGGGCACGGCGCTGATCTTCTTTGCCTGCTCCGCCTACGTGCTCACCACCCGCAAGGATCTGAGCTTCATGGCCGGCTTCCTGATGACCGGGGTGATCGTGGCCTTCGTCGGCGCCATCGCCAATGTCTTCCTGCAGATTCAGGGGCTGTCCCTGGTGATCTCCTGCCTGTTCCTGGTGATCTCCTCGGGCCTCATCATGTGGCAGACCAGCGCCATCATCCACGGCGGCGAGCGCAACTACATCTCCGCCACCGTGACCCTCTATGTGATGATCTACAATGTGTTCAGCAGCCTGCTGCACCTGCTGGGTCTCAGCGAGGACTGACGGCGGCGACGCCAAGGGAGGGCGGCCAAGGCCGCCCTTTTTTGTTGCCCGCTTCCTTGGATGGCGGATGCAGTGGGGGTACAGCAGCCAATGAAAACCTACGCGGTCGACGAGGAAGGGTTCCTCGACAATCCCGCCGACTGGGACGAGGACTTCGCCCGCCAGGTGGCGATGGCGGAGCGGCTGACCCTGGAGGACGCCCACTGGGAATTGATCCACGCCACCCGGGCGTTTTTCCTTGAGTACGGCTTTTCGCCGTCGATGCGGCCGCTGGTGCAGTTCGTGGGGATCCACCTGGGGCCGGAGCGGGGCCGGAGTGTGTATCTGATGAAGCTGTTTCCGCCGAGCCCGGCGCGGGTCTTGAGTCGCCTCGCCGGCCTCCACAAGCCCAAGAACTGCCTGTAACCGCTAGGAGGAAGCCACATGTCCCTCGCCAGCCAGCACTGCCAGCCCTGCCGCGGGGATTCCCTGCCCGCCTCCCCGGCGGAACAGGCCGCGTACCTTGCCGAACTCCCCGGGTGGTCCCGGGTCGAGGTGGCCGGGATCGACCATCTGGTGAGGGCCTACGCCTTTCACAGCTACGGGGATGGCCTCGCCTTCGCCCAGCGACTCGGCAACCTGGCCGACCAGGAGGACCACCACCCCACCCTCATCATCGAGTGGCGCAAGGTCACCGTGCAGTGGTGGACCCACGCCATCCGGGGCCTGCACCACAACGACTTCGTCATGGCGGCAAAGAGCGACGCCCTCTACCAGGTCTTTGCCTGAGGGGCGCTCAGCCATCCGACGGGAGGGACTCGGCCGTGCCCCCCGCCGTCAGTCCCGGGCCTCACCAGCCTTGCGCTGGCCGATCATGCGCCGCACGGCGATGAAGAATACCGGCACCAGGAAAATCGCCAGCACCGTGGCGGAAATCATCCCCCCCATCACCCCCGTGCCCACCGCCCGCTGGCCAGCGGAGCCGGCACCGCTCGCCACCACCAGGGGCAGAACCCCCATGGTGAAGGCCAGGGATGTCATCAGGATGGGGCGATAGCGCAACCGGCAGGCGGTGAGGGTCGCCTCGACCAATCCCTTGCCCTGCTGCTGGAGGCTGCGGGCAAATTCGATGATGAGGATGGCGTTCTTGGCGGACAGGCCGATGATGGCGATGAGCCCCACCTTGAAGTAGACATCGTTGGGCATCCCGGCAAGGGTGGCGCCAAGCAGCGAACCCAGTACACCGAGGGGCACCACCAGCATCACCGAGAAGGGGATCGACCAGCTCTCGTAGAGTGCCGCGAGGCTGAGGAACACCGCCAGCATGGACAGGCCCAGCAAGAGCGGCATCTGCCCCTGGGAGGACTTTTCCTCCCGGCTCGCGGCGTGCCATTCGAGGCCCACCTGGCGCGGCAGCTGCGCCATCAGGCCCTCCAGGGCCGCCATGGCATCGCCGGTGCTGTAGCCCGCGGCGGCGGTGCCCGCAAGGCGCACCGCCGGGTAGCCGTTGTAGCGCGGCAAGAGTACCGCGCCGGTTTCCCAGCGGGTGGTGGTGAACGCCGAGAGGGGCACCAGATCCCCATCGCCGTTGCGCACCCGCATGGCGAGCAGTTGCTCCGGCTGCATGCGGTGGGGAATATCCGCCTGTACGATGACCCGCTGCATCCGCCCCTGGTTGGGGAAGTCGTTGACGTAGCGGGAGCCCAGGGCCGCCGAGAGGGTGCTGTTGATCCGCGAGAAATCGACCCCGAGGGCGTAGGCCTTGTCCCTGTCGATGTCGAGCCTCAACTGGGGCGCGGGGGGTGCCCCCTCGATGCGCATGGTGGCGATGGAGGGCTCCTCGAGGGCGAGGGCCATCAGCTTGTTGGCCGCCGCGGCCATGGCCCCCTGGCCGAGGTCGCCGCGGTCCTGAAGGCGGAATGTGAAGCCGGCCCCGGTGCCCAGCTCGGGGATGGATGGCGGCGTCAGGGGAATGATCATGGCATCGCGGATGCCGGCGAGCGCCTGCTGGGCGCGGGCGGCCACCGCGGCGGCGCTATGTTCCTCGCCGGGGCGCTCGTCCCAGGGCTTGAGCTTGATGAAGGAGTTGGCGGTGTTCTGGCCGGTGGTGAAGAAGTTGATGCCCACCACCGTGGTGATGTTGTCCACCTCCGGCTGGGCGAGGAAGTACTCCTCAACCTGCCTGACCACCTCCAGGGAGCGGTTGGAGGTGGCACCGGCGGGCATCTGCATCACCGCAAACAGCTGCCCCTGGTCCTCGTCCGGCAGGAACGAGGTGGGTAGCCGGATGAACAGCACCGCCACCACCGCCACGATCACCAGATAGAGGAGCATGAAACGGCCGGTGCGGGTCACCACCCGGCCGACCAGGTTCTGGTAGCCCATGGCGCTGCGGTTGAACAGCAGATTGAACCAGCGGAACAGGCCGTTCTTGGTGTCGTGGTGATCCTCGGCGAGGGGCTTCAACAGGGTGGCGCAGAGCGCCGGGGTCAACGACAGGGCAAGGAAGGCCGAGAACAGGATCGACACCGCCATGGTCACCGAGAACTGCCGGTAGATATTGCCCACCGAGCCGCTGAAGAACGCCATGGGCACGAACACCGACACCAGCACCACGGTGATGCCGACGATGGCGCCGGTGATCTGGCGCATCGCCTTGATGGTGGCTTCCCGGGGGGTGAGTCCTTCCTGGGCCATGAGGCGCTCGACGTTCTCCACCACCACGATGGCGTCGTCCACCAGGATGCCGATCACCAGCACCATGGCGAACATGGTCAGCACGTTGATGGAAAACCCGAACCCGTACAGCAGGGCGAAGGTGCCGAGCAGCGCGACCGGCACCACCAGGGTGGGAATCAGGGTGTAGCGGATGTTCTGCAGGAACAGCAGCATCACCACGAACACCAGGATGATGGCCTCGAACAGGGTGACCACCACTTTCTCGATGGAGATGCTGATGAACAGGGAGGTATCGAGGGGAACGTGGTATTTCACCCCGTCGGGCATGAACTGCGCCAGTTCGTCGAGCTTGGCCCGCACCGCGAGGGCGGTGTCCACGGCGTTGCTCCCGGGGGCGGTCTGCACGGCGATACCCACGGCGGCGCCGGCGCCATTGCTGCGGGCGATGCGGGTGTACTGCTTGGCGCCGAGTTCGATGCGGGCCACGTCCCGGAGGCGCACGGTGGAACCATCCCGATTGGCGCGGAGCACGATATTGCCGAACGCCGCTTCATCCGCCAGCTGACCGTCGACCACCACCATGGCGGTGACCTGCTGGTCCGACAGATTGGGTCGATCGCCGATACTGCCGGGGGACACCTGGGCATTCTGCTCGGCGATGGCCTGGTTGACATCCTCCGGGGTCAGATCGAGGCCCACCAGCTTGTCCATGTCGAGCCAGATGCGCATGGCGTGCTCGGTGCCGTAGAGGCCCGCGGAGCCAACCCCCTTGACCCGCTGGACTTCGGGGAGGATGTAGCGGCTGACATAGTCGCCCATCTTGGTTTCGCCGAACTCCGGGTCCTGGGAGGTGAAAATGGCGATCATCAGGATGTTGGCATTGGTCTTGTCGACGATGATGCCCTGCTGGTTCACCGACTGGGGCAGGCGGGGTTCGGCCCGGGCCAGCTGGTTCTGCACTTCCACCTGGGCCAGGTCGGGATCGGTGCCGGGCTCGAAGGTCAGGGTGATCTGGCCGCGACCATAGGATTCGCTGGCGGATTCCATGTACATCAGGTTGTCGACGCCATTGAGCTCGTTCTCGATGATGCTGATCACCGATTCCTCCACCATGGCCGGGGTCGCGCCCGGGTAGTTGGTGGTGATGCTGATGGCGGGGGGCGCCACCTGGGGATAGTAGGCCACCGGCAGTTGCAGGATGGCGATGATGCCCGCGACGCTGATGAACAGGGCAATAACCCAGGCAAAGATCGGCCTGTCGATGAAAAACCGTGCCATGGGGTTACTCCCCCGCCACGGCGTTTTGCGCGCCGCCATCCAGCGGCTTCACCCGGGTGCCCGGGGGCGCCTTGAAGAAGCCGTCCACCATCACCCGCTCGTTGCCTTCGAGGCCCTCGGTGATGATCCACTGGTTGTTCTGGGCGCCGGCGATGGTCACCGGGCGCACTTCGACCACATCACCTTCCCCCACCACCAGCACGGTGTCGCCGTGTTCGTTGCGGGTCACCGCCTTCTGGGGGATCAGGAAACCCTCGGGGAAGCGGGCCTGCTCCACCACCACCCGCACATACATGCCGGGCAGGAGGATGCGATCCGGGTTGGGGATCTGGGCGCGGAAATCGATCTGGCCGGTGGCGGGATCCACATTCACCTCGCCAAACAGCAGGCGACCCTCGTGGGGATAGCGGCTGCCGTCCTCGAGGATCAGCCGCACGGGGATGGCGTTGTCGCCGGTGAGGTCGAGGGTCTTGTTGGCGAAGGAGTTGCGGAGCTTCAGGGCATCCGCCGCGCTCTGGTCGAAACTGGCATAGATCGGCTGAATCTGCTGGATGGTGGTGAGATGGGTGGCGTCCTCCTGGCGCACCAGCGCCCCCTCGGTGACCAGGGAGCGGCCCGCGCGGCCATCGATGGGTGCCCGCACGGTGGCGCGGGCCAGGTCGATGCGCGCCGACTCCACCGCCGCCTGGGCCGCCGCGACACCGGCCTCCGCCTGCCTGAAGGTGGCCTGGGCGGTGATCTCGTCCAGCTCGCTGACTGCCTTCACCTTGCCAAGGGCGGCGATGCGGTCGTACTGGGCCTTCGCCTTCAACAGGTTGGCGCGGGCCACCGCCAGATTGGATTCGGCCTCGTTCACCGACGCCTGATAGGGCGCGGGGTCGATCTGGAACAGCTTCTGCCCCGCCTTGACGTCGGAGCCCTCGGCAAAATCCCGGGACTCGACGATACCCGACACCTGGGCGCGCACCTCGGCGATGCGCCAGGGTTCGAGGCGCCCTGACATTTCCGTGGTGACCACCACCAGCTCCGGCACGGCGGTGATCACGCCGACGGTGGGAACCCCCTGCTCCTGCTGTTGCGGCTCGCCGCCGCAGGCGGCCAGGGCGAGGCTTATGGCCAGCAGGAGAATCCGGCTGTTGCGATTTGTGCTGAGGTGCATGGTGACGTCCTGGTACCTGATCCGGAAACGGGGGGGTGCGACCTGGGGGCCGCGGGGGTTAGGGCTGACATTATTGTCATATATGACGATGCCGTCAATATTGACAATAATGTCAAAAGCAATACACTGCCTGCAGCACTGTCAAGCGAGGCAAGAAAGAGACCATCATGCAGCCCCCCACCACCGCGTTGCCGGGCAAGCGGGAGCGCACCCGCGCCGCCATCGTCAATGCGGCCATCACCCTCATTGCCGAGAAGGGCCTGGAGTCCAGCAGCATCGACGATCTGATGGCCACCGCCGGCATGGCGCGGGGAACCTTCTACAACTATTTCCAGTGCCGGGAAGAAGTGCTGTTCTCGGTGATCCGGGAAATCCAGGATCAACTGATCTCCAAGGTGGTGAGCCATATCCCCGCCGACCTTCCCCCGGCGCAGGTGGTCGCCTGCATGCTCAACGGCTATCTGCAATTCTGTCAGGACGAGTGCCGTATCGGCGCGGTGATGATCCGCATCGGGGGGTTCAGCCCCTGGGTGGACGCGGAGGATCAATCGATGCGCGAGGGCTTCTCCCGAATCGATGCCGCGGTCGAGGCCCTGTGCGGCAACAGGGTCAGCTTCACCAGCGCCCGCACCTACCTCGAAGGCATGTCCAACAATATCCTCTGCCATCTGCTGGGTGGGCGGATCGGTTGGAACAATGTGGAAGAGCTGGTGTTTCTCACCCTGCGGGGCCTCGGCATGCCGGAGCGGGAGATCGACAAGGCTGTCGCCGCCGCCCGGGGGTTTGCCGCCAGCATCGCCAAGGCCGGCTGACTACCGCCGCCATCAATCCTTGAGGTGGTCCCCGTTCTGCCCCCGGTGCCGGAGGGCGTGATCCATCAATACCAGCGCCAGCATGGCCTCGGCGATGGGCACCGCGCGAATGCCGACACAGGGGTCGTGGCGGCCGGTGGTGACCACCTCGATGGGGTTGCCGTGGATATCGATGGAGCGGCCGGGAATCCTGAGGCTCGACGTGGGTTTCAACGCCAGGTGGGCGACGATGTCCTGGCCGCTGGAAATGCCGCCGAGAATCCCGCCGGCGTTGTTGGATAAAAAACCTTCCGCGGTGATTTCATCCCGGTGCTCGGTACCCTTCTGGGCAACGGAGGCAAATCCGGCGCCGATCTCCACCCCCTTCACCGCATTGATGCCCATCATGGCGTGGGCGATGTCCGCGTCGAGGCGGTCGAACACCGGCTCGCCCCAACCCACCGGCGCGCCCCGGGCCACCACCGTGACCCGTGCGCCGATGGAATCACCGTCCTTGATCAGCGCCTGCATGTAGGCTTCCAGTTCCGCCACCCGGTTGGGGTCGGCGCAGAAAAAGGCGTTCTGCTCGATGGCGTCGCGGTCGACAAAGTCGAGGGGAATCGGCCCGAGCTGGCTCAGGTAGCCAAATATCTCGACTCCGTAGCGGTGCTTCAGATACTTGCGGGCGATGCCCCCGGCCGCCACCCGCATGGCGGTCTCCCGGGCGGAGGAGCGGCCGCCACCGCGATAGTCGCGGATGCCGTACTTGTGCTGGTAGCTGTAATCGGCGTGGGCGGGGCGAAACTGATCCTTGATCTTGGAGTAGTCCTTGGAGCGCTGGTCGGTATTCTCGATGACCATGCCAATGGGCGTGCCGGTGGTCCTGCCCTCGAACACCCCGGAGAGGATCTTCACCTCGTCCGCCTCCCGGCGCTGGGTGGTGTAGCGGGACTGCCCGGGCTTGCGGCGATCGAGGTCCAGCTGCAAATCCGCCTCACTCAATTCGAGGCCAGGGGGGCAGCCGTCGACGATGCAACCGAGGGCAAGGCCATGGCTCTCGCCAAAGGTGGTCACCGTGAAGAGTTTTCCAAAGGTGTTGCCGGACAAGAGAGGATCCTCGCAAAAAGAGCAGTATTTTAGCGGACTTCAGCCGCCGCCGGGCAAGTCCCGACGGTGGAGCAGGAAAACCCCGTGGCCGCCCCGCTCGAACTCGAGCCAGGTGAACGGCAGCTGGGGAAAGGCCTCCTCCAGGGCGGGCCAGGAGTTGCCCACCTCGACGATCAGAATCCCCTCCGGCGTCAGGTGGTCCGCCGCCTCCGCCAGCAAGCGGCGGGTGAAATCGAGGCCATCGTCGCCGGAGGCCAGGGCCAGTGCCGGTTCGTGGCGAAACTCCTCGGGGAGCGTGTTGAAATCACCGGCGTCCACGTAGGGCGGGTTGCTGATGATCAGGTCGAAGCGCTCCCCGGGCAGCCCGTCGAACAGGTCCGACGCCACCGCCGCCACCCGATTCCCCAGGTCGTGGCGGGCGATGTTATCCCGCGCCACGGCGAGGGCGTCGGTGGAGATGTCGCTCAGCACAACCGTCGCATCCTCGAACAGATGGGCACAGGCGATGCCGATGCAGCCGCTGCCGGTGCACAGATCGAGAATCCGTTCGGGGACGAACGGCAGCCAGGGCTCGAAGCCGTTTTCGATCAGCTCCCCGAGGGGAGAACGGGGAATCAATACACGCTCGTCGACGCGAAACGGCAGGCCGGCGAACCAGGCCTCGCCGGTGATATAGGGAGCGGGCACGCGCTCGCTGATGCGCCGGTCGAGCACGTCCAGCACGGCGTGCTTCTCCGCCTCGGTGAGGCGGGCATCGAGAAACCGCTGGTCACCCTGGGCCGGCAGGTGCAGGGCGTGCATCACCAGCTGAACCGCCTCGTCCCAGGCATTGTCGGTGCCGTGGCCAAAGAACAGCGACTTCTCATGAAAACGACTGCACGCCCAGCGCAGGAAATCCCTCACGCTGTACAGGTTTTGAAGAACATCGGCACGCTGATCCATGGGCTTTTCTCGAAAAAACGGCATTGTAACCGCCGACCGGAAAAACCGCTTTACCTTTATTTCCCCCTGCCTTAGGGTTGCGGCTGACTGGTATGGCACACAGGAATTACCCATGATCGAGGCATTTGCGACAATCATCAAAAGCATTGGCGAGGATCTGGAGCGCCCTGGCCTTGTCGACACCCCCAAGCGCGCCGCCAAGGCATTTGAATTTCTCACCCGGGGCTACCACCAGGACCTCGACGAGGTGATCAACAACGCCCTCTTTCCCAGCGATTCCAGCGAGATGGTGATCGTCAAGGACATCGAGCTGTACTCCATGTGCGAGCACCACCTGCTGCCCTTTATCGGCAAGTGCCATGTGGCCTACATCCCCAACGGCAAGGTGCTCGGCCTGTCCAAGGTGGCGCGCATCGTCGACATGTACGCCCGCCGCCTGCAGATCCAGGAGAATCTGGTGATGCAGATCGCCAACACCGTGGAGCAGGTCACCGGCGCCTTGGGCGTTGCGGTGATCATCGAGGCGCGCCACCTGTGCATGATGATGCGCGGTGTCGAGAAGCAGAATTCGGTGATGAAGTCCTCCGCCATGCTCGGCTCCTTCCGCACCAACCAGGCCACCCGCAACGAGTTCCTGGCACTGATCTGAGGGCCGGATTCAGGTGGCGGGCCCTCCCCCGCCGCCGAAAAACGCCGCCACCCGTCCCGCCGTTTCCCCCAGCCCGCCGTCCATGTGCATGTGGTGTCCGCCGGACACCTCCCGCACTGCGATCTGTTCGTTGGAGCCCGCCCAGCGGGTCATGTCGTCGTCGCGGCGAATGGGGCTGTCCGCCCCCAGCAGCAACAGCACCGGAAAGGTCAGCGCCTTCACAAAGGCCAGGGCATGCTCTTCGCTGAACTTCACTTCGGAGGCGGCCCCAAGGCGCGGGTCGCCGCGCCAGTAGTAGCCCTCCGGAGACTTCTCCACGCCCCTCAGGGCCAATGCCCGGGCCGCGTCCAGGGGCAATGCCAGGGGGCCCCGGGTGCGGGCCGCCAGGGCGTCGTCAAAACCGGGATGGTAGCGGGGTTTCCAGCCGGCCAGGGCGCGCCGGTCGGCAATGGCGGCGGCCAGCTGGGCGGGGGCGTCGGCGGCCAGCACGGGGGCCGGAAACAGGTTGTCCAGCAGCACCAAGCGCTCGACCCGGGCGGGGTGGGACCCCGCCAGCAGGGTGGCGATGGCCGCGCCCCGGGAGTGGCCGAGCAGGCAGAAGCGCTCCCAGCCAAGCTCGTCGACGATGGCGAGCAGCTCCCCCACATCCTGCCATACGGTGTAGGGCGCATCGGCGGAGCGCCAGTCGCTGTGCCCGTGGCCGGCGAGGTCCGGCGCCACCAGGTCGCAGTCCGCGAGCAGGGGCGCGAGGAAATCAAAGCTCGCGCAGTTGTCCCGCCAGCCGTGAAGGGCGAGTACCCGGATGGGCCTTCCCCGCCCCCAGCGCCGGGCGGCAAAGTGCTTGCCAAAAACCTCGAAGTGCAGCTCCTCCGGGGGCATCAATGGATCTGCCAGTCCAGGCTGGCGCCGCCCCGGGCGAATGCCACCATATCCAGGGCGCTGATACTGGCGGTGGCGACGCTGGCGGCGAGGTCATCCCGGTCCGTCAGCCAGGCGAGCAGGGCCCCCAAGAGGGGTTGATGGCCCACCAGCACCAGGGGCCAGGCATTCTCCCCCAGGCCCTCGATGAAGTCGGCGATGGCACGGGGCGATGCGTCCGGCACCAGGCAGTCATCCACCAGCAGTGGCGGGGGGTTGGTGCCATCGCCGAGGATGGCGTGGGCGATGGCGGCGGTTTGCAGGGCGCGGCTGTAGGGGCTCGACACCACCGTGGCCGGGGCACTGGCGAGCCTCGGCAGTGCCTTGAGGAGGTTGTGACGGCAATGCTCCCGGCCCCTCTGGGTAAGTTCGCGGACTTCATCCCGGGGCGCGCTGCCGGCCTCCCCGTGGCGCATCAGGTAGAGTCGCAGCTCGCCGGGCATCAGGACTTGCTGTCGCCCTGATCCCCGGGCTCCGGGGTCAACACGGGGATATCGCTGCCAACCCCGTGGCTACCCTCCCCCTCCGGCGTCTCCTCCACCTTCGGCTCGGGCCAATCCGCGAAGGGAAAGGGCTTTTCGTCACTGTTGAAGGTGACGAAATTGAAGGCCCGCAGGGTCCACTCGGCGAGGCTTGCGGAAAAGTCCCTGAGGCTGCGGTTGTCCTCGCCAGTGAACAGCACGGCGAGAAACTGCAACAGCGCCAGCACGCAGATCACCAGCCGGGACAGGCCCGTCAGCAGCACGAACAGGATCATGTACAGCAGGCGGATCCACAGATCCGGATCGGAGAAGCGGGATTGCGATTCATTGCTCATGGGGGTCGTTCCTCACTCTGAATTCCACATCCTCGCTCTGCTCGGATGTCATCATGTTGCGCAGTACCGAGCGCAACGGCCGGGCCTCGAACAAAATGGCATAAAGCGCCGAAGCCAGGGGCATGTAAACCCCGAGATCATCGGCCTTGTGCTTGACGATGCGGGTGGTCTTGACCCCTTCCGCCACCTGGCCCACCAGGCGGGCCGCCTCGTCCATGGTCTTGCCCTGGCCGATGGCCTCGCCGATGCGAAAGTTGCGGCTCAGGGGCGAGGTGCAGGTGACGATCAAGTCGCCGACGCCGCTGAGGCCGAGGAAGGTCATGGGATTGGCGCCGAGCCGCGCGGCAAAGCGGGTCATCTCCGCGAGGCTGCGGGTGATGAGCACGCTCAGGGTGTTCTGGCCGACCCCGATGGCGGAGGCGATGCCGGCGACAATGGCGTAGATGTTCTTGAGGGCGCCCGCCAGTTCCACCCCGTAGCGGTCGTGGTTGGCGTAGACGCGAAAATAACCACTCGCCAGCATGGCCTGGATCTGCTGGCACAGGCCCTCGTCCTCGCTGGCGATGACCGTGGCGGTGATCTGCTGGGCGGCGATTTCCCGCGCCAGGTTGGGGCCGCTGATGACCCCCACCCGGGGCTCGCGAAGCTCCTCTTCCAGCACCTGGCTCATCAGCTTGAAACCCTCCTCCTCGATGCCCTTGGCGGTGCTGATGGCGATGACGCCGGGGGGCAACAGCGGCGCGGCGGCGCAGGCCACCTCGCGGAAGGATTTACTGGGGATGGAGAAAAATACCACCTCGGCGCCCGCCAGGGCCCCGGGCATGTCGCTGGTGATGACGAGGCTGTCGTGGAGTCGGTAGCCGGGCAGGTAGGGGGTGTTTTCCCGGGTGTCCCGGCAGCGGGCGGCGTTTTCCGCGCTGCGCATCCACAAGGTCACGGGGTAACCGTTGTGGGCGATCATATTGGCGATGGCAGTCCCGAAACTGCCGCCACCCAGCACCGCGATACGTGTTGTTCTAGTCATGCCTTACCGCTTGTGGCCGTGAGGGCGCGATTATAGGGGCAAGGGGGCCGGCAATGCCACGCCGGCCCCCGGGGCGGGTCACTGGGCGGTGGGCGTATCGAGCAGCAGGCGGTTGATCTGCTGGATGAACTCGCCGGGATTGTCGAGCTCGTCCCCGGACAACAGCAGGGCCTGGCGGTAGATCAGGAAGGCGAGATCCCGAGCCCGTTCGCCGTCGGCGGATTCCAGGCGCTTGATCAGGGGGTGCTCCGGGTTGATCTCCAGGGTTGGCCGGGTATCCGGCACCTTCTGGCCCGCGGCCTCGAGGATGCGGCGCATCTGCACGCCCAGGTCGTGCTCCCCCACCACCAGGCAGGCGGCGGAGTCGGTGAGGCGACGGCTGGTGCGCACCGCGCTCACCCTGTCCCCCAGCAGCTCCGCGATCCTCGCGGCGAGGGGCGAGTTGTCGGCTTCCGGCTGCGGCGGGGACGCGTCATCCCCCGCCAGTTCGCCCAGATCCAGCTCTCCCTTGGCGATATTCACCAGGGATTTTTCCCGGAATTCGTGGAGGTGGCTGGTGAGCCACTCGTCGATACGGTCGGTGAGCAGCAGCACCTCGATGCCGTGCTTGCGGAATACCTCGAGATAGGGGCTGGCGAGGGCCGCCTCGCGGCTGTCGGCGACGAGGTAGTAGATCTTCTCCTGGCCGGTCTTCATCCGCTCGACGTAGTCGGCGAGGGACGACAGCTGCCCCGCTTCCAGGGCGGTGGAGCCAAAGCGCAGCAGCTCGGCGATTCTCTCCCGGTTGGCGAAATCCTCCGCCATGCCCTCCTTGAGCACCGCGCCGAAGGCATCCCAGAAGGCGCGGTAATCCTCGGGCTTGTCCCTGGCAAGGCCGTCGAGCATGTCCAGCACCCGCTTGGTGAGGGCACCGCGGATGGCGGTCACCGCCGGGCTGCTTTGCAGCAGCTCCCGGGAGACGTTGAGGGGCAGGTCGCTGGAGTCGACGATGCCCTTCACGAAGCGCAGGTACAAGGGCAGGAACTGCTCGGCGTCATCCATGATGAAGGTGCGCTGCACATAGAGCTTGACGCCACGGGGGCTGTCCCGCTGGTAGAGATCGAAGGGTGGCTCGGAGGGAATGTAGAGCAGGCTGGTGTAGTCGTACTTGCCCTCCACCCGGTTGTGGCTCCAGGCGAGGGCCTTGCGGAAATCGTGGGAAATATGCTGGTAAAAGCCCTGGTAGTCCTCCTCGCTGATCTCGTTGCGGGAGCGCATCCACAGGGCGGTGGCATCGTTGATGGTCTCCCACTCCACCTCGGCGGCCTCCTCCGTCGCCGGCTTGGCGAGGGCAATGGGCACCGCAAGGTGGTCGGAGTACTTCTTGATGATCGATCGCAGCCGCCAGCTGTTGGCGAATTCCTTTTCGTCGGCCTTGAGGTGGAGGTGGATGGTGGTGCCCCGGTCGGCCTTGTCGATAGCTTCCAGGGTGTATTCCGCCTCGCCGTGGCAGCTCCAGCGCACCGCCTGATCGGCGGCGAGACCGGCGCGGCGGGTTTCCACCACCACCTTGTCGGCGACGATGAAGGACGAATAGAAGCCGACACCGAACTGGCCGATCAACTGGGCGTCCTTGCGCTGGTCGCCACTCAGGGTTTCGAGAAACTTGGCGGTCCCGGAGCGGGCGATGGTGCCGAGGTTGTCGATCACCTCCTCCCGGGACATGCCGATACCGTTGTCGGCGATGGTAATCACCCCGTTGGTTTCGTCGATGCTGACGCGAATCCGCGGCTCGCCGTCCCCCTCGTACAGTTCCGGCGCGTTCAGCGCCTCGAAGCGCAGCTTGTCGCAGGCGTCGGACGCGTTGGAAATCAGCTCGCGGAGAAATATCTCCTTGTTGCTGTAGATGGAATGGATCATCAGGTGGAGGATCTGGCGGGCCTCGGTCTGAAAACCCAGTGTCTCGGTCTTGGCGGCGGCGGTCATCGGTTTTCTTACCTCCCTCGGGTTATTTGGAAACGACGGGAAATGGTCGTGGCAGCTGTCTAGATGGGGGTCCGGGCCGTCATTTCAAGGGTCGGTGTCCGGTGCCGTCCAACCCCTGCCCACGGTTGTCCCGCCCCGCGGCCCTGTCTATGATGGGCGCCGGCGCGACGTTCGCGCCATCGCCAGCCCCTGACAGGCCGCCGGCTCTCCGGAACGGCCCCCACCACCCGCCATGGATGCCTGTGCCGATGACGCCTCGCCGCTGGTTGTACACCTTTCTCGCCTGCCTGCTGGTGCTGCTGGTGTTGGCGAGCATCAAGTTTCTTCAGATCCGGGCGGCCATCGCCTTTGGCGAATCCTTCCCCGAGCCCACCGAGTCCGTGCAGGCACTGGTGGTGGCGCCGACCCCCGCGGCGCTGGAGGTGTCGACCCTCGGGGAAATCATCGCCCCGCGCTCGGTGGAATTGCGCAACGAGCTGGCGGGCAAGGTCAGCGCCGTCAATCTCACCCCGGGCGGTCGCTTCGCCAAGGGGGACGTGCTGATCCAGCTGGACGTCAGCGAGGAAAGCGCCCGCCACCAGTCCGCCCTGGCCAGCGCGGCCCTCGCCCGCCTCGCCCTGGAACGCCAGCAAGCCCTGGTCAAGCGCGGCAGTGCCAGCCAGGCACAGCTCGATCAGGCCCGGGCAGAGCGCGACATCGCCGAGGCCAACGCCCGCCAGCTGGCGGCGCTGATCGCCAAGAAGACCCTGACCGCCCCCTTCGACGGCATCGCCGGACTCCACGACCTGGAAGCGGGGGACTACCTCGAGGCCAACACGCCCCTGGTGCTGCTGCAGGGGTTGAGCGACAGCCTGTGGGTGGATTTCAGCCTGTCCCCCGCCCAGGGTCGTCTCGACATCGGCGATGCGGTGCGGGTGGTGGCGCCCGATGCCGGGGGCGAACAGCTCGCCGGCACGGTGATCGCCCGGGATCCCGCGCTGTCGGACCAGTCCCGCAATCTCCGCTACCGGGCGCAACTGGCCGCCACGCCGCTGCTGCCGGTCCGTGCCGTGGTCACCGTCAGGGTACCCGTCGCCGCCGAGGCGCGGATCCAGGTGCCGGCCCAGGCGGTGCTCAGGGACGAGATCGGCAGCTATGTCTACCTCCTCGATCCCGATGGGGATGCCTACCGGGCACGGCGCCGGGGGGTGGAGCTGGGGGGGATCAACGGCGACACCGTCACCGTGGAGGCGGGCCTTGCCCCGGGGGAACGCATCGCCACCCACGGCGCCTTCAAGCTGCGCCAGGGCATGCGCGCCGTGGTCCGCGATCGGCCCTCTCTCGACGATGCCGGCGCCGATGCCGCGGAGGGCTGAGTCATGGCGGGCAGCTCGGCAACACCCAATGTGATGGATGTGTTCGTCACCCGCCCGGTGCTGGCCATCGTGGTGTCACTGGTGCTGGTGCTGGCGGGCCTGAAGGCGGCGCTGGACATCCCCGTGCTGGAATATCCCCGCATCGAGAGCTCCTCACTGGTGATCACCACCGCCTATGTGGGCGCCTCGGCGGCCCGGGTGCAGGGCTTTGTCACCGATCCTATCGAGCGGGTGGCGGCCACGGTCCCCGGCGCCGATTACGTGGATTCGGTGACGGTGTCGGGGCTCAGCACCGTGACTTTGTGGCTCAAACTGAATGAGGACAGCACCGATGCCCTGGCGGAGCTGTCGTCCCGCCTCGGCCAGATACGCTATGAGTTGCCCGCCGGCGCCGAGGATCCGGCGGTGCGGGTGCAGCGGGCCGATCGCTCCGGCGCCCTCTTCTACCTCAATATCAACACCGACAGTATCGATCGCGCCACCACCACCGACTACCTCAGCCGCCATGTAGTCCCGGTGATCGGCGCCATCGAAGGTGTCCAGCGGGTGGGAATCGAGGGTGGCCGCAACCCCGCCATGCGCCTGTGGCTCGATCCCGAGCGCATGGCGGCCCTGCACCTCGCCGCCGAGGACGTGCGCCGGGCGCTCGTCGCCAACAACGTCATCGCCACCCTCGGCCGCACCGAAAATCCCACCCAGCGCATCAATCTGCTGGCCAACACCACCCTGCGAACCGTGGAGGACTACGAGCGTCTGGTGATCCGCGAGGCGGACGGGGCCCTGGTGCGGCTTGGGGATATCGGCCGGATCGAGCTGGGGGAGGAAGAGGGCGAGATGAACGCCCGCTACAGCCAGAACGCATCGGTCTATCTCTCGGTGTGGCCGGTGCCGGGGGCCAACGAGATCGCCATTGGCGATGCCCTGTACGACGTCCTCGCCGAGGTCAACGCCACCCTGCCGGCGGGCATGGAGATCATCACCGCCTACGACGGCACCCTGTACATGCGGGATGCGATCCGCGAGATCTTCATCACCCTGGTGGAGACCATCATCCTGGTGGGCATCGTGGTGCTGGCGCTGATGGGCTCGCTGCGCACCGCCCTGGTGCCCCTGATCACCATCCCCATCTCCCTGCTGGGGGCGGTGGCCGCCATCACCCTGGTGGGCTTTTCCCTCAACCTGCTCACCATCCTCGCCATCGTGTTGTCGGTGGGCCTGGTGGTGGATGACGCCATCGTGGTGGTGGAAAACGTCTCCCGCTACATGCGGGAGGGCAAGACCCGCATCCAGGCGGCCCTCGCCAGTTCCCGCCAGCTGCTCTCCCCCATCACCGGCATGACCATCACCCTGGCGGCGGTGTACGCCCCCATCGGCTTCCTGTCGGGGCTCACCGGGGTCCTGTTCAAGGAGTTCGCCTTCACCCTGTCGGTGGCGGTGCTGATCTCCGGGGTGGTGGCCCTCACCCTGTCACCCATCATGAGCGCCTACGCAAACCCCGAGGGGGGCGCCGAGGCCGGCATGACCCGCTGGGTCAACGAGCGCTTCGATCGGCTTCACCGGCGCTACGGGATACTGCTCGACCGGGTATTTCACTGGCGTCCGCAGATTCTCGCGGCGGGGTTGTTCTTTTCCCTGCTGGCGGCGCCCTTCTACCTGCTCTCCCAGAAGGAACTGGCCCCCATCGAGGACCAGAGCGCCATCAACATCATCGTCGATGCCCCGTCCAATGCCTCCCTCCACTACAGCAACGGCTTCATGCACGACACCGTGGAAAAGATCCTCGCCCTGCCCGGGGTGGAATATGTCTGGCAAGTGGTGGGCCCCAACGCCGGCTTTGGTGGCATCGACTTCGTCGACACCGACCAGCGGGATTTCCGCGTCCAGGATATTCTCCCGGAGGTCTATGGCACCCTGTCGGAAGTCACCGGCCTGCGGGTGTTCCCCATCCTGTTCCCACCCCTGCCCTCCGCCGGGCAGTTCGACGTGGAGCTGGTGGTGCAGTCCGCCGAGCCCGTCACCGCCATGAAACCCTACGCCGACAAGCTCCTTGCCGCCGCCAATGCCAGCGGGCAATTCCTGTTCGTCGACACCGACCTCAAGATCGACATGGCGGAGGCCAGCTTCAACCTCGATCGCGAGCGCATCGCCGAGCTGGGCATGGATCTGGACACCGTGAACCACCAGCTCGGCATGTTGCTGTCCGGCAACTACGTCAACCGCTTCGACCTCAACGGCAAGGCCTATCAGGTGATTCCCATGGTGGGCGCCGGGGGCCGGGCGAGCCCCGCCGGGTTGATGGATCTGCTGTTGCGCACCCCTGGCGGGGCGTTGGTGCCGGTGTCCGCCATCGCCACCCTCGACTACCCGGTGGCACCGCGGATGCTCGGCAAGTTCCAGCAGAAAAACGCCTTCCGGATCCTCGGCGGGGTGATGCCCGGCACCACCAAGGAACAGGGGCTCGCCACCCTGGAGGCGGCGGCCCGGGACATTCTGCCGAAGGGCTACACCATCGACCATGCCGGGGAGTCCCGCCAGTTGCGCCAGGAGGGCAACACCCTGGTGGGCGTGCTCGCCATCGCCCTGGTGTTCGTCTACCTGGTGCTCGCCATCCAGTTCAACAGCTTCCGCGACCCCCTGGTGGTGCTGGTGGGGTCGGTGCCCCTCGCCCTCGCCGGGGCGCTGATGCTGCCGTTCACCGGGCTCACCACCATCAATATCTACTCCCAGATCGGCCTCATCACCCTGGTGGGGCTGGTGGCCAAGAACGGCATCCTCATTGTCGAGTTCGCCAACCATCTGCAATCCGAGGGGTTCGACAAGCTGGCGGCCATCAAGGGCGCCGCCGAGACCCGCCTGCGCCCGGTGCTGATGACCACCGCCGCCACGGTGCTCGGACACTTCCCCCTGGTGCTGGTGACCGGTCCCGGCGCCGAGGCCCGCAACAGCATCGGCATCATCCTGGTGGCGGGCATGCTGATCGGCACCCTGTTCACCCTGTTCGTGCTGCCCTGCCTCTACCTGCTGCTGGCCCGCGCCCACCGGCGCGCCGAGGTGGACCCGGAACGGGATTCGGAGCGAAGTGCCGAGGTGAGTTATGGGGCCTGACCGACAGTAGTGGTTGGGGGTCATCTGGCCCCTTGGCGGAAACAAAAAAGGCGACCCGAAGGTCGCCTTTCCTGTCTCAGGGTGCGAGGGCTTACCAGCCGGTCACTTCCTTGAGGGCTTTGCCGATGTCGGCGAGGCTGCGCACCGTTTTCACGCCGGCGGCTTCCAGGGCGGCGAACTTCTCGTCCGCGGTGCCCTTGCCACCGGAAATGATGGCGCCCGCATGGCCCATGCGCTTGCCGGCCGGGGCGGTCACGCCGGCGATGTAGGACACCACCGGCTTGGTGACGTGCTCCTTGATGTAGGCCGCGGCCTCGTCCTCGGCGCTGCCGCCGATCTCACCGATCATCACGATGGCCTCGGTGGCCGGGTCTTCCTGGAACATCTTCAGCACATCGATGAAGTTGGAACCGGGGATGGGATCGCCGCCGATGCCGACACAGGTGGACTGGCCGAAGCCCGCGTCGGTGGTCTGCTTGACCGCTTCGTAGGTGAGGGTGCCGGAGCGGGACACGATGCCCACCTTGCCGGGGAGGTGAATGTGACCGGGCATGATGCCGATCTTGCACTCGCCGGGGGTGATCACGCCGGGGCAGTTGGGGCCGATCATGCGCACGCCGAGCTGGTCGATGCGCACCTTGACGTCGAGCATGTCGAGGGCGGGGATGCCCTCGGTGATGCACACGATCAGCTTGATGCCCGCTTCGGCGGCTTCGAGGATCGCGTCCTTGCAGCCGGGGGCCGGGACGTAGATCACCGAGGCGTCGGCGCCGGTGGCGGCCACGGCTTCCTTGACGGTGTTGAACACCGGCAGGCCGAGGTGGGTGGTGCCACCCTTGCCGGGGGCGATGCCGCCCACCATGTTGGTGCCGTAGGCGATGGCCTGTTCGGAGTGGAAGGTGCCCTGCTTGCCGGTGAAGCCCTGGCAGATCACTTTGGTGTCTTTGTTGATCAGAATGCTCATTGTCTCAATTCCTCCGGCTTAGCCCGCTGCCTTGACGACTTGCTGCGCAGCGTCCGTCAGGCTGGTCGCGGCGATGATGTTGAGGCCGGAATCGGCCAGCACTTTCGCACCCAGGTCGGCGTTGTTGCCCTCGAGGCGCACGACTACCGGCACCTTCACGCCCACTTCCTTGACGGCGCCGACGATGCCCTCGGCGATCATGTCGCAGCGGACGATGCCGCCGAAGATGTTCACCAGCACGGCCTTGACGTTGTCATCGGAGAGGATGATCTTGAACGCTTCGGTGACCCGCTCCTTGGTGGCGCCACCGCCCACGTCGAGGAAGTTGGCGGGCTTGCCGCCGTGCAGGTTGACGATGTCCATGGTGCCCATGGCAAGGCCGGCGCCGTTGACCATGCAGCCGATGTTGCCGTCGAGGGCCACGTAGTTAAGCTCCCAGCGGGCGGCGTGGGCTTCCCGGGGATCGTCCTGGGAGGGGTCGTGCATCTCCTGCAGCTTGGGCTGGCGATACAGGGCATTGGAATCGATATTGATCTTGGCGTCGAGGCAGTGGAGATTGCCGTCGGTCTTGATAACCAGGGGGTTCACCTCGAGCAGCGCCAGGTCGTAGTCCTTGAAGAGCTTGCCAAGGCCCACGAAGATATCGACGAACTGCTTGATCTGGGGGCCTTCGAGGCCCAGTTTGAAGGCCAGATCGCGGCCTTGGTAGGGCATCGGGCCCACCAGCGGGTCGATGCTGGCCTTGAGGATCTTCTCGGGGGTCTCGTGGGCCACCTTTTCGATCTCGACGCCACCCTCGGTGGAGGCCATGAACACGATGCGCTGGCTGGAGCGGTCGAGGACGGCCCCCAGGTACAGTTCGCGGGCGATGTCAGTGCAGGATTCCACCAGAATCTTGTTGACGGGCTGGCCGTTGGCATCCGTCTGGTAGGTCACCAGACGCTGGCCCAGCCACTTGTGGGCGAAATCGCGGATCTCGTCCTTGGATTTCACCAGCTTGACGCCACCGGCCTTGCCGCGGCCACCGGCGTGCACCTGGGCCTTGATCACCCACTCGCCGCCACCGATCTTGTCGGCGGCCAGCACCGCGTCCTCGGCGGTCTCGCAGGCGAAGCCCTTGGATACCGGCAGGCCATATTCAGCGAAAAGCTGCTTGCCCTGATACTCATGTAAATTCATAGCGGAACCTATAACTGACAGAGGTTGAAGAAACTCCCGTTAGCGCTTGCGCTTGTTCGGGATATGGATGGCGTGCCCATTGGCCGCGAGGGCGGCTTCATGGACAGCCTCGGACAGGGTTGGATGACCGAAGACCATCAACGCCAGGTCTTCGGCGGTTGAGCCAAATTCCATGGCGATCGCCACCTGTTGCACCAGATCCGCGGCCGAGGGTCCCACGATGTGGCACCCGAGGACGCGATCCGTCTCGGCATGGGCAAGCAGCTTGACCATGCCATCACTTTCATCCGCCGCCAGGGCCCTGCCCGACGCGGCGAATGGGAAGATACCGACCTTGTAGGGTTCGCCGGACTGCTTGAGCTGTTCCTCGTTGCGACCCACCGACGCCACCTCCGGGTGGATGTAGATCACATTGGGGATGATGTCGTAGTTGACCTGGGTCTTGTGGCCGGCGATGCGCTCCGCCACCATGACCCCCTCCTCCGAGCCCTTGTGGGCCAGCATCGGGCCGCGCACCACGTCCCCCACGGCCCAGATGCCCGGGGCATTGGTGGCGCAGTGGTCGTTGACGAAGATAAACCCGCGCTCGTCCAGGGCGACGCCGGAATCGGCGGCCAAGAGCCCCTCGGTATTGGGGCGACGCCCAACACAAACAATCAATTTATCAAATACTTCTGTGGATTCCTTGCCATCCGACGCGAGGTAGGTGACCTCCACCTTGCGGCTCTTGCCCCGGCCCTTGATGGCGGTGCCGGTGACGCGGCAGCCGAGGCGGATGTCGAGCCCCTGCTTCTTCAGGATCTTCTGGGTCTCCTTGGCGATCTGCTGATCCATGATGGCCAGGAAATCCTCCATGGCCTCCAGCAACACCACCTCCGCACCGAGGCGCTTCCATACGCTGCCAAGCTCGAGGCCGATCACCCCGGCACCGATCACCCCGAGGCGCTCCGGCACCGCCTGCAGCTCCAGGGCCCCGGTGGAATTGATGATGACCTCGCCGTCCACCGGCGCAACAGGGATGTCGATGGGCTGTGAGCCGCAGGCGATCACCACGTTGTCGGCCTCGAGGATGCTCACCTGGCCGTCGTGGGCGGTGTACTCCACCTTGCGCTCCGCCAGCAGGCGGGCGGTGCCGAACAGGGAGTTCACGCCATTGGCCTTGAACAGGCCCGCGATGCCCTGGGTGAGCTGCCTGACGATGCCGTTCTTGCGCTCGATCATCGTCGGCACGTCGACCCTGGCATCCTTGAGGCTGATGCCGTGCTTGTCGAGGCCGTGGGCCACTTCCCAGTATTTGTGGGAGCTGTCGAGCAGCGCCTTGGAGGGGATACAGCCGACATTGAGGCAGGTCCCGCCGTTGACGCCCTTGCCCTCGGCGTTGGTCATCTTCTCGATACAGACGGTCTTAAGGCCCAGCTGGGCGGCGCGGATGGCGCAGACATAGCCGGCGGGGCCGGCTCCAATCACGATCACATCGTAGCGTTCTGACATTTAACCATTCCTTTTCAATAGGTTGCCGCTTAAATCTCAAGCAGTATCTTGGCCGGATTCTCGATCATTTCCTTGATCGCCACGAGGAACTGCACCGCTTCCTTGCCGTCGATCAGGCGATGGTCATAGGACAGGGCCAGATACATCATGGGGCGGATCACCACCTGGCCGTTCTCGGCCACTGGGCGCTCCTGGATCTTGTGCATGCCGAGGATGGCGGTTTGCGGCGGATTGAGAATGGGGGTGGAGAGCAGCGAGCCAAACACGCCGCCGTTGGTGATGGTGAAGGTGCCGCCGGTCATGTCCTCGATGCTGAGCTTGCCATCCCGGGCGCGGCTGCCGAACTCGACGATGCCGCTCTCGATCTCGGCGATGCTCATCTGGTCGGCGTTGCGCAGCACGGGTACCACCAGCCCCTTGTCGGTGGACACCGCGACGCCGATGTCCTGGTAGCCGTGGTAGACAATGTCCTTGCCATCGATGGAGGCATTGACGGAGGGGAAGCGCTTCAGGGCCTCCACCGACGCCTTGACGAAGAAGCCCATGAAGCCGAGGCGAGTGCCGCCGTGGACCTTGGCGAACTGGTCCTTGAATTCGTTGCGCAGGTTCATCACCCGATGCATGTCCACCTCGTTGAAGGTGGTCAGCATGGCGGTGTTCTGCACCACCTGGGTGAGGCGCTCGGCGATGCGGGCGCGCATGCGGGTCATGGGCACCCGCTTCTCGATTCGATCCCCGCCCGCCATCGGCACGGCAATCGGGGCGGGGGCGCTCGCCGGGGCAGGGGTTTCGGGTGCGGCCTTGGGTTCGGTCCGGTGGGCCAGGACGTCCTCCTTGGTGATGCGGCCGTCCCGCCCGGTACCCGTCACGGCGGCGAGGGCAATACCCTGCTCCTCCGCCACCTTGCGGGCGGAAGGACTGGCGATGGCGGCGGCTTCCGGCGCGGGGCGGGGCTCCGCGGGGGCCTCGCTGGCGGTCGCCACGGCGGCCCCGGCGGGCGCCAGCTGGGCGATCACTTCGTTGCTCAGCACCACGTCGCCGGCGGCCTTGAGCACCTGGCTCAGGACACCGTCGGCGGGGGCGACGACTTCGAGAACCACCTTGTCGGTTTCGATATCCACCAGCAATTCATCGCGGGACACCGACTCGCCGGGCTGCTTGTGCCAGGCGGCGATGGAGCCTTCCTGGACGGACTCTGGAAATGTCGGCGCTTTGATATCAATGGTCATCGGCTGGTCCTGTTCCTAGTTACCTGGGGTTAGCGCTTCGTTGATAAACCGGTTCTGTTCCTCGAGATGCACCGACATGTAGCCGGCGGCGGGTGCGGCGGACGCCTCCCGTCCCACATAGTTGAGGGTCAACTTGGCATCGTGGGCCGCCAGAACCTTGCGCATGTGGTGTTGACTGCTGTACCAGACCCCCTGGTTGATGGGCTCTTCCTGGCACCAGACCACGTCCTTGAGCTTTTTATAGGGGGCGATCACCCGGGAGAGGCCCGCGTCATCGAATGGATAGAGCTGTTCGATACGGACGATGGCCACATCGTCGACACCCCGGGCGAGGCGCTCCTCGTGGAGGTGGTAGTAGACCTTGCCGGTGCAGAGGACCAGACGGCGGACCTTGGCGGGATCGGCGTGGCTGTCCTCCAGCACGGTCTGGAAACGGCCGTTGGCGAGGTCCTCCAGGGTGGAGGTGGCCAGTTTGTGGCGCAGGATCCACTTGGGGCTCATCACCACCAGGGGGCGGCGCATGGGGCGAATGGCCTGACGGCGCATGAGGTGGAACATCTGCGCCGGTGTCGTCGGAATGCAGACCTGGATATTGTGCTCGGCGCACAGCTGGAGGAAGCGTTCGAGGCGCGCCGAGGAGTGCTCGGGGCCCTGCCCCTCGTAGCCGTGGGGCAGCAGCATGGTGAGGCCGCACAGGCGCCCCCACTTGTGCTCGCCGCTGGTGATGAACTGGTCGATCACCACCTGGGCGCCGTTGGCAAAATCGCCGAACTGGGCTTCCCAGATCACCAGCCCATTGGGGGCGGTGGTGGCGTAGCCGTATTCAAACGCGAGCACCGCCTCCTCGGAGAGCAGTGAATCGTAGAGATCGAAGCGCGGCTGGCCCTCGGACAGGTGCTGGAGCGGGGTGTAGGCGCTGCCGTCCTTCTGGTTGTAGAGCACCGCGTGGCGGTGGGAGAAGGTGCCTCGGCCGCTGTCCTGGCCGGTCATGCGGATCGGGTAGCCATCCTCCAGCAGCGTGCCATAGGCGAGCAATTCGGCCATGCCCCAGTTGATGGGCAGCGCGCCGCCCGCCATCTTGCGGCGGTCGTCGTAGATTTTTTCCACCTGCTTCTGGAGCACGAGCCCTTCCGGGATCCTCACCAGGCGATAGGCCACGTCCTGGAGCTTTTGCAGGTCGCAGCCGGTGTCGGCGGGGATGTTCCAGTCGTGGCCCAGGTAGGGGGTCCAGTCCACGAAGAGTTTCTTGTCCGGTTCGGAGACCAGCTTGTTGACCACATACTCGCCGCGATCCAGGCTGTCCCGGTAACTGTCCAGCAGGGCGTTGGACTGGTCGACGGTGATCACCCCCTCGGCGATCAGCTTGTCGGCGTAGAGGGCCCGGGTGGACTTGTGCTGGCGAATGCGCTGGTACATCAGCGGCTGGGTGGCGGACGGCTCGTCGGTCTCGTTGTGACCCCGGCGGCGGTAGCACACCAGGTCGATCACCACGTCCTTCTTGAACTGGTAGCGGTAGTCCATCGCCAGCAGGGTGACGAACATCACCGCGTCGGGATCGTCGCCATTGACGTGGAAGATCGGCGCCTGAACCATCTTCGCCACATCGGTGCAGTACTCGGTGGAGCGGGCATCGTCCTGGCGGCTGGTGGTGAAGCCCACCTGGTTGTTGAGCACGATATGAATGGTGCCGCCGGTACCGTAGGCGCGGGTCTGGGACAGCTGGAAGGTCTCCATCACCACGCCCTGGCCGGCAAAGGCAGCGTCGCCGTGGATGTTGATGGGGACCACCTGGTTGCGCTGCTCGTCCTCGCGGCGATCCTGGCGGGCGCGGGCGGAACCGATCACCACCGGCGAGACGATCTCCAGGTGGGAGGGGTTGAAACCGAGGGCCAGGTGCACTTCCCCACCGCTGGTGAGGCGGTTGGACGAGAAACCCTGGTGATACTTCACGTCCCCGGAGGTGTTGATGAGCCGCTTGCCGGCGAATTCGTCGAACAGCTCCGCCGGGTTCTTGCCCATGATGTTGACCAGCACATTGAGGCGGCCCCGGTGGGCCATGCCGAGCACGATCTCCTTGGCCCCGTAGCTGCCGGCGCGGTCGATCAGGCCGTCGAGCATGGGGATCAGGCTTTCGCCCCCTTCGAGGCCAAAGCGCTTGGTGCCCGGGAACTTGGAATCCAGGTGCTTTTCAAGCCCCTCCGCGGCGGTGAGGCGCTGCAGCACTTCGAGGCGATCGCCGCCGCTGTAGACGGGGTTGGAGCGCACACTCTCGCAGCGCTGCTGCAGCCACTCCGTTTCGTCGAACGAGGTGATGTGCATGAATTCGACGCCCACATGGCCGCAGTAGGTGGCCCTCAAGGCATCGATGATTTCCCGGAGGGTCGCCTCCTCCTTGCCGATATAGAGGGTGCCGGCCTGGAAGGTGGTGTCGAGATCGGCCTCGGTGAGGCCGTGGAATGGCAACTGAAGGTCGGGCACCTCGTCCCGCACCATCAAGCCCAGGGGATCGAGCCTGGCCAGCTTGTGGCCGCGGCTGCGGTAGGCGCTGATCAGCTGCTGGACCTTGACCTGCTTGCGCTCGTGCTCGATGTTGACGCCCCCGGAGCCGGGCGCCGGTATGGGCCGGGCCCGGCGCCGACCGAGCAGTTCGAAGTGGTTGCGGATCGTCTGGTGGGAAGTGTCAGTGGCGACCCCGTCGACCCTCGGCAGGGAATCGAAGAAGGTTCGCCACTGCTCCGGCAGGGCATTGGCATCGTGCAGGTAGATCTCGTACAGATCCTCGATATACCCGGCATTCGCACCGGAAAACAGCGAGGTCCGGTAAAAATGCTCCATGATGCTGTCGTGCATCGTCACATCCCGATGTCGTTTGAATTGACGTTAATTGCACTGCCCTCCCAAGAGGCTTCCACCGATGCCGTGATCAGGTCCCGCTTCTGAGCAGCATGTTGCGGATATGGCCGATGGCGCGGGTGGGGTTGAGGCCCTTGGGGCATACCGCCACGCAGTTCTGGATGCCGTGGCAGCGAAACACGCTGAAGGGATCGTCCAGTTTCGCCAGGCGCTCCTCGGTGGCGGTATCGCGGCTGTCCGCCAGAAAGCGGTAGGCCTGGAGCAGGCCCGCGGGACCGATGAACTTGTCGGGGTTCCACCAAAAGGACGGGCAGCTGGTGGAGCAGCAGGCGCAGAGGATGCACTCGTACAGACCGTCCAGCTTGGCCCGCTCCTCCGGCGACTGGAGCCGCTCGATGGCCGGTGCCGGGGTGTTGTTGAGCAGGTAAGGCTGGATCTTCTCGTACTGGGCGTAGAACTGGCTCATGTCCACCACCAGGTCGCGGATCACCGGCAGGCCCGGGAGGGGGCGCAGCACCAGGCGGTTGTCCTTGACGCAGGCGGAGAGCGGCGTGATGCAGGCCAGGCCGTTCTTGCCGGAGATGTTGACCCCATCGGAGCCGCATACACCCTCGCGGCAGGAGCGGCGGAAGGCCAGGGTCGAATCCTGGGCCTTGAGCAGTTCCAGCACGTCGAGGACCATCAGGTCCTTGCCGCCGGTGTCCAGCTCGTAGTCGCGCATGCTGGGGGCGGAATCGGTCTCGGGGTTGTAACGGTAAACGCTTACTTTCAACATGGTTTGTTCCCCTGCCAATCAGTAGGTACGGGCTTTCGGTTCGAAAGCGGGACGGGTCTTGGGCGTGAAATTCACCTGGCGCTTGCCGACCGTCTTGTCGGTCGGGAAGTACAGGGAATGGCACAGCCAGTTGGCGTCGTCCCGCTCGGTGAAATCCTCGCGGGCGTGGGCGCCGCGGCTCTCCTTGCGCTCCTCGGCGGCGATGGCGGTCGCCTCGGCCACTTCCAGCAGATTCTGCAGCTCCAGTGCCTCGATACGGGCGGTGTTGTAGGCGTTGCTCTTGTCCTGCAGGTGGACGTTCTCGATGCGCGGACGCAGCTCCGCCAGCTTGGCGATGCCCTGCTGCATGTAGTCGCCGCGACGGAACACCCCGAAATAGTTCTGCATGATGCTCTGCAGTTCCTTGCGCAGCACCGCGGCACTCTCCCCCTGGCTGGAGCCGTTGACCCGGTTGAGACGGGCCATGGCGGCATCGATATCGGTGGCGGTGGCCTCCCGCTGCTCGATGCCCTCCCGCAGGGACTTCTCGATGAACAGGCCCGAGGCGCGGCCGAACACCACCAGGTCGAGGAGGGAGTTGCCCCCCAGGCGGTTGGCGCCGTGCACCGATACGCAGGCCACTTCGCCACAGGCGAACAGGCCCTCGATGACCTTGTCGTTGCCATTGGCGTCGAGGGTCAGGGCCTGGCCGTGGATATTGGTCGGGATACCGCCCATCATGTAGTGACAGGTGGGCACCACCGGGATCGGCTCCTTGACGGGGTCGGCGTGGGCGAAGGTGATGGACAGTTCGCAGATGCCCGGCAGGCGGCTGTGGAGCACCTCCTCGCCCAGGTGGTCGAGTTTCAGGTGAACATGATCGCCGTCGGGGCCGCAGCCACGGCCTTCGAGGATTTCGAGGATCATGGAGCGGGCCACCACATCGCGGCCGGCGAGATCCTTGGCATTGGGCGCATAGCGTTCCATGAAGCGCTCGCCGTCCTTGTTGACCAGATAGCCGCCCTCGCCGCGACAGCCCTCGGTCACCAGCACCCCGGCACCGGCAATACCGGTGGGGTGGAACTGCCACATCTCGATGTCCTGCACCGGGAAGCCGGCCCGCAGGGCCATGCCGACGCCGTCGCCGGTGTTGATGTGGGCATTGGTGGTGGACGCATAGATGCGACCGGCGCCGCCGGTGGCGAATACGGTGGCCTTGGACTTGACGTAGACGGTCTCGCCGCTCTCCATGTTGATGGCGACAACGCCCACCACCGCGCCGTCCTGGTTCTTCACCAAGTCCACGGCGAACCATTCGTTGAGGAACACGGTGTTGTTCTTCAGGTTGGTCTGGTAGAGGGTGTGCAGCAGGGCGTGGCCGGTGCGGTCGGCGGCCGCGCAGGTGCGGGCGGCCTGGCCACCCTCGCCGAAGTTCTTGGACTGGCCGCCGAAGGGGCGCTGGTAGATGCGGCCCTCCTCGGTTCGGGAGAACGGCAGGCCCATGTGCTCCAGCTCGAACACGGCCTCGGGGCCCACGGAACACATGTACTCGATGGCGTCCTGGTCACCGATGTAGTCGGAGCCCTTGACGGTGTCGTACATGTGCCACTGCCACTGATCGTTGGGATCGGCGCTGGCGATGGCGCAGGTGATGCCGCCCTGGGCCGAAACGGTGTGGGAACGGGTGGGAAACACCTTGGTGATCACCGCGGTCTTGTAGCCGGACTGTGCCAGTTGCAGCGCCGCGCGCATGCCCGCGCCGCCGCCGCCCACGATTACGCCATCAAAGGAAATGGTTCTAATAGCCATGGATTCAGATTCCCCAGAGAATGTCGATTGCCCAGACCACATAGGCCAGGGTGATGGTGATCATGCCCAGTTGCAGAACGATGCGCAGCCCGGTGGCCTTGGGGCCCATCAGGCGCACGGTGACATAGTCGGTCAGCACCGCCCAAAGGCCAATCCAGGCGTGGGCCGCCACGGACAGCACGGTGGCCAGGCTGAACAACTTCATCAGGATGTGCTGGTGCAGCCCCACCCACTGCCCGTGGGTAAGATCCGGGTTGCACAACAGATAGACAACGGTGAATACCGTATAGGCGGCCATGACGACGGCGCTGACGCGCTGCACCAGCCAGTCGGACAGACCGCTGCGGCCAAAACTAGTGACGTTGATTACCATACCCAAACCCCCGCGAGAAGAATCAGAACAACCGCGACCACCAGGGCCAGCTTGGCCCCCAGCCGACCGCCTTCGAGGCTTTCGCCCACACCCAGGTCCATGATCAGGTGGCGGATGCCGGCCACCATGTGATAGGCCAGCGCGGCGAGACAGGCCCACAGCACCACGCGGGCGACGGGGCTGGTCAGGCAGTCGCGAATGGCGGCAAAGCCATCCTCGCCGGACAGACTGAGATCCAGCATCCACAGCAGCACAGCGACGACGCCGAACAGCACGACGCCAGAGATGCGGTGAAGGATGGAGACAATGGCGGTAATAGGAAGCTTGATGGTTCCTATGTCAAGGTTGACAGGTCTTTTTGTGGTCACGATTGGAGGTCCTCTTGGCCCGAACGGAATGTGCGACTGACTAAAACAAAAGAACCAGCCATAAAAGCTGGTCTCCCCTCATCAGAACGGCACGGATTATAGGGGCGTCGCCCCCCAATTACAATTCGCGGGAAGGGCTTACGAGGCAAGGGCAACGCACCGAATGAGGGCGCCCGCGGGACCGCCGCCGGACGCCGGGCCAAAGCCGCGCCCACCGTCAAAACGCCCGGGCGGCATTCAGTATAGAACAGTGCCGCGACGAGGGGATTTTACGGGCATTGGCCCCAGGCGTCGGCGCGCCAAATTGACATTAAAAGTATTCTGGATATAGTTGGTCCCCTCACTTCCCATCCCATCGGGGGCCAGTGGCCGCCCTCCCTGCTGGACTTGCTGGAGATACGCATGAGCACCAAGAAAGCCATCCTCACCATCGATGGGGATAGTACCCCGCTGGAACTGAATATTCTGGAGAGCACCCTGGGCCAGAATGTCATCGATGTATCTCCCCTGCTCGACCGCGATTACTTCACCTTCGACCCCGGCTACGGCACCACCTCCGCCTTTGAAAGCGAGATCACCTACATCGACGGCGCCAAGGGCATCCTGCTCCACCGCGGCTACCCCATCGAACAGCTGGCGGAAAAGTCCGATTACCTCGAAACCTGCTACCTGCTCCTCAACGGCGAACTGCCGAATGCTCCCCAGAAGGTGGAGTTCGAGGAGATCATCCGCATGCACACCATGGTCAACCGGTCCATCGAGAACTTCTTTTCCGGTTTCCGCTACGACGCACACCCCATGGCCATGCTCTGTGGCGTGGTCGGCGCCCTGTCGTCGTTCTACCACGACTCCATAGACATCAACGACCCGCACCACCGGATGATCACCGCGCACCGCCTGATCGCCAAGATGCCCACCCTGGCGGCCATGTGCCATAAGCACTTTGTCGGCCAGCCCTATATGTATCCGGACAACAGCCTCAGCTATTCCGAGAATTTCCTGCACATGATGTTCGGCACGCCCTGCGACCACGGCAAGGAAATCAATCCCGTGCTGGCCAAGGCCATGGATTTGATCTTCCTGCTCCACGCCGACCACGAGCAGAATGCCTCCACGTCCACCGTGCGCCTTGCCGGCTCCTCCGGCGCCAACCCGTTTTCCTGCATCGCCGCCGGCATCGCCGCCCTCTGGGGCCCCGCCCACGGCGGCGCCAACCAGGCGGTGCTGGAGATGCTGCATCAGATCGGCGACGTGAAGAATATCGATGAATTCATCAAGCGCGCCAAGGACAAGGACGACCCCTTCCGGCTGATGGGCTTTGGACACCGGGTGTACAAGAATTTCGATCCCCGCGCCAAGGTGATGAAGCAAACCTGCGACGAGGTCCTCGGCGTGCTTGGTCTGGAGAATGATCCCCTGCTGAAGATCGCCAAACGCCTCGAGGAAATCGCCCTCGAGGACGAGTATTTCGTGCAGAAGAAACTCTACCCCAATGTCGATTTTTATTCCGGCATCATCATGAAGGCCATCGGCATTCCCACCGAGATGTTCACCGTGATCTTTGCCACCGGCCGCACCGTCGGCTGGATTGCCCAGTGGAACGAGATGCTGAGCAAGCCCTACCGCATCGGTCGTCCGCGTCAGCTTTATCGCGGCCACACCGCCCGGGATTATCCCGCCCGGTAACCGGCGGGAACATAAAAAAAGCAGCCTCCGGGCTGCTTTTTTTATGTCGATGGCTGCGCGAAAACGCTTCCGAAAGGCCCGCCGGCGCCTCGTTTGCTTGCCCCGAGCCCCCCGCCGCAACCCCGATTGCAGGCCTGAAGCTGGAACAGGCGGAGGAGAAAAACTGCACAATTGTGCAGGTCGGGAATCCCTGAAAGCGCCCCGGAAATCCGCCCCGGATTTTTTCTTTGCCGCAAAGAAAAACCCTCCGCATTTTCATGCGGAGGGTTTTATTTGGTGGAGCTAAGCGGGATCGAACCGCTGACCTCAACACTGCCAGTGTTGCGCTCTCCCAGCTGAGCTATAGCCCCGTGTTACCGAGGCGCGCATTTTAGCACTCTCGACTCCTTCGTCAAGGGTTTTCTTCCGGATGTGGCGATCTTTCCTCACTGGCCTGCTGATAGGCTTTTTCCAGGGTTTTAAGCTGTTTTTTGGAGGGCGCGCCCACCACGTCCAGGCCGTGGCGGACCCGGGCGCGGACCATGTCGGGGCCGAGGATAACCATGGCGTCAAACAGCGGCGGCGCGGAGGTGGTGCCGGCGATGGCGACGAACAGGGGGGAGAGAAAATCCTTGAGTTTCAGGCCCAGATATCCCGCCAGTTGGCTGAGTTCGGTGTAGAGGGCGTCCCGCTCCCAATGGCGCAGGCCGTCGAGGCGCCAGCTGCTGAACTGGAGAATTGTGCGCACCGTCTCGGTATCGAGCTTGGCGTGATTGAAGCTCTCCGGCGAGATGGCGGGAAAGCCGCTGAACAGGAAGCCGGTCAGGGGTGCGATGTCGGAGAACTTCTCGACCCGCTCCTTGATCAGCGGTATCACCCGCTGGAGGTTGTCGCGGTTGAGGGCCCACTCTGCCACCCGGTCGGCGAACTGATCGATGTCGAGGTCCTCGCGAATCCAGCGGCCGTTGAGCCAGTCGAGCTTCTCCCGGTCGAACACCGGCCCCCCCAGGTGGACATTGTCGAGGTTGAACTGGCGAATCATCTCGTCGAGGCTGAATTTCTCCTCCTCGTCGGGCATCGACCAGCCCATCCGCCCGAGGTAATTGAGCACGGCCTCCGGCAGGTAACCCATGGCCCGGTAGAAGGTGATGCTGGTGGGGTTCTTGCGCTTGCTGAGCTTGCTCTTGTCGGGATTGCGCAGCAGCGGCATGTGGCACAACTCCGGCATCTCCCAGCCGAAATACCGGTAGAGCAGCTGGTGCTTGGGAGCGGAGTTGATCCACTCCTCGCCGCGGATCACGTGGGTGATGCCCATCAGGTGATCATCCACCACGTTGGCGAGGTGGTAGGTGGGCATGCCGTCGGCCTTGAGCAGCACCTGCATGTCCACCTGGGCCCAGGGAATCTCGATGACGCCCCGCAGGCGATCATTGAAGGTACAGACGCCCTCCTCCGGGACTTTCATGCGGATCACGTGGGGCATGCCGGCGGCCAGCCGGGCGCTTACCTCCTCCTCCGTGAGAGCGAGACCGCGGCCGTCATATTTCGGCGTCTCGCCCCGGGCCATCTGCTCGCGGCGCATCCCGTCGAGCTCGTCGGCGGTGGCGAAGCAGTAGAAGGCGTCGCCCTGCTCCACCAGCTGGCGGGCATAGTCGCCGTAGATATGCATGCGCTCGCTCTGCCGGTAGGGGCCGTGGGGGCCGCCCACATCCGGACCCTCGTCCCACTCCAGCCCCAGCCAGCGCAGCGAATCGAGGATCATCCGCTCCGATTCCACCGTGCTGCGCACCTGGTCGGTATCCTCGATGCGGAGGATGAACTGGCCACCGTGCTGGCGAGCGAAGCAGAGGTTGAACAACGCGATATAGGCGGTGCCCACATGGGGGTCGCCCGTGGGCGAGGGCGCGATACGGGTGCGAACGGTCATCGGAACTTCCGGTAGTAGTGTACGGTGGGCGGCCATTATAGAGTCCACCACAACCTTAATGAACCGGCGCCAGGTCGCCTCGGGGCCCACAGCCGGTATAATGCCGCCACCTGAACAACCGTTGACCCCCGTGACCCTGCCATCCCCCCAAGACCCCGCCAGATACCCCGATCGGCGCCTGTCCGTTGCGCCCATGATGGATTACACCGACCACTTCTGCCGGTATTTTCTCCGCCTCATCAGCCGCCACACCCTGCTGTACACGGAGATGGTGACCACCGGCGCCCTGCTGTTTGGCGACAGCGCGCGCTTTCTCGCCCACGATCACAGTGAACACCCGGTGGCGCTGCAGCTGGGGGGCAGCGACGGCGCGGATCTGGCGGCGTGCGCGCGCATGGCCGAGCAGGCCGGCTTTGACGAGGTGAACCTCAACTGCGGCTGCCCGAGTGACCGGGTCCAGAACGGCAACTTCGGCGCCTGCCTGATGAAGGAGCCGCGACGGGTGGCGGACGGGGTGGCGGCCATGGTGGATGCGGTGGGAATTCCCGTCACGGTGAAGAACCGCATCGGCGTCGACGAACTCGACTCCTACGATTACCTGCGGGACTTTGTCGGCGTGATCGCCGAACGGGGCTGCGACACCTTCATCGTCCACGCCCGCAAGGCCTGGCTGAAGGGCCTGAGCCCCAAGCAGAACCGCGAGATTCCGCCCCTCCAATATCCACTGGTGCATCGCCTGAAACGGGACTTCCCCCACCTGGAAATCATCATCAACGGCGGCATCACCACCCTCGACGACGCGGAGGTCCAGCTGGCCGCGGTGGACGGGGTGATGATCGGCCGCGAGGCCTACCACAATCCCTGGCTTCTGGCGGACGTCGACCGGCGGATTTATGGCGCGGCTACCGGGCCCATCACCCGCGAGGCGGTGCTGGAGGCCTTCATCCCCTTCGTCCAGGGACAGATCGACCGGGGGGTTCGCCTCGGCAATATCACCCGCCATATTCTCGGCCTTTACAACGGCGAGCCGGGGGCGCGGAAATTCCGGCGATTCATCAGTGAAAACGCCCACCGCCGCGCCCACGACGTGAACGTGCTGTGGGAGGCCATGGCAATCGTGGACGAGGCCCGGTCGAGGGTCGCCTGAGGCTCAGCGCTCGGCGCCGTCACCTTCCAGGCAGTTGATGAGGTCGACAAAATCCCCGAGCAGCCGAGGATTGAGGGTGACCAGCAGCTTGTGGGCTTCCAGCACCTGGCGGCGCACCAGTTCATGATCGGGCTCATCCCCGGCATTCGGGGTAATGTCCCGCAGCGGCAGTTCCGGGCTAGCGGGCATGCCCAGCAGAACGAAGAGCTCGTCGAGCTCCATGGATTCGAGGATCCTGAGGATATTGCGGTTGACGCACAGCAGCCCGGCCTTGATGCCGAGGACATCGATGCAATGTACGGCCAGTTTGGCCAGCAACCCCAGGGTGGTGCTGTCCACGCCTTCGGCTTCCAGCAGGTCGACGTAGACAGCCGTTGCCGGGGGGCCGCTGAAGATCTTTTCGATGTAGTCGTTGATGGAGGCGCACAGGGTCACCCGCACATCCCCGGTCAGTTTGAGCAGGTAGACGCCCTCCTGTTGGGCCACCAGAATCTTGCCACTACTCACGGGGCTCTCCTCCCGGAGTTCGGCGGCGCAGCACGCTGAGCAGCGACATGTCGTCGGCGGTTTCGGCATTGTCATTGAAACCCAGCCGTTCGCAGAGGACCTCGTGATCATCCCCCGCCTCGGCGGCGGCCTTGAGCAGATAGTCCTCCCGGGCCTCCAGGGTTTTGCCCGGCAAGGTCTCGAGAAGACCGTCCGATGCCATGTAGAGGGCAAAGTTGTCCGGCAGGGCGATCTCCTCCACCTCCCACTGGGCGTGCTCGAACAGGCCGATGGGCTTGCCCTTGCCGGGCAGGAAGCGGGCGTCGCCATCCGCCACGAACACCGGCATGGGCATCTGGGCGGCGACGGAATAGCGCAGGATATGGGTATCGAGGTTGATGGACCCGGCGAACATGGTGAGGTGCTTTTCGAGCCCGGCGGCGATGATCTGCCGGTTGAGATGCTCCATGAAGCCCTCGGGGGCCCGCAGCAGCGCGGTGACGTCGTTTTCGTAGGTGTGCTTGCGCAGAATCCGCTTGAGAATGAAGCGCAGCAGGATGGTGACAAACGCCGACGAGGCGCCGTGGCCGGACACATCCGCCAGGTAGAAAATCAGGAAGCGATCGAGCACCACGTTGTAGCCGACGAAATCCCCACTCAGGTACAGGGAGGGATTGATGCGGTGGGCCACCCGGTACTCACCGTGCACCAGGGGGGACACCGGCAGCAGGCTCTTCTGCACCTGGCGACCGGCGATCTGGTCCATCTTGAGGATGTTGAGACTTTCCTTGAGTTCCCGGTTGGTCTTTTCCAGCTCCTCGCTGTAGGCGAGGTTCTCGAGATAGAGATTCTTGTGGCCGGCCACCCGGTTCACGGTCTCGACGAACTCGTGGTCGCTGAACGGATCGAGCAACACGTCCACCACGCCGCTGCGGATCAGGGCGACCACATCCGCGGCGGAGGCGGAGGTGGCCCGGAGGATGGGCAGGATCAGGGCCGCGTTGTATTCCGGGCACTGCGCCAATAGTGCGCCGACCTCCCCCACTCCCCCGAGCCCCGAGGCGATCACCACCACCTGGTAGCTGGCGCAAGTGGGCAGGGGAAACGCCTCCATGACCGAGCGTTCATCCACTTCCCAGCCCTCGGCCACCAGCAATCCTCGCAGGCGATGTGCCAGGGCAACCTCCGGAAGGATCAGCAGAATGCGCTTGGCGGGCGTGGTCACGGCGTCATCCGGCGGCAGCGGCTTCCCGGCGGGGTGCGCGTTCTGGGGGAGGCGAGAACCGGGCGGGGAGGATCATCAGTCGGCATACTCACTGTCGAAATCCTGCCCGTCGAAATCCCCGTAGTCGTCATCGCCAAAGTCATCCTCGAAGACGCCGTCGCTGATCAGGTAGGCGCGGCGCTGGAGGTAGACCTCGCGGGTGAACACATACTTGTCGCCACTGATGAGCTTGTCGGCCTTGAGCAGTTCGGCGCGGGTCGACAGCAGGTCGACGCCGTGGACGGTATTGCGGGTGGGCACGTGCTCGATGTAATTGACGGGTTCGAGAAAACTGTCGACATAGCGGGTCGGCGTGTCCCGCAGGGTGCTCGGGCCGAGCAGCGGCAGTACCAGATAGGGCCCGGAGCCCACGCCCCAGACCCCGAGAGTCTGGCCGAAATCCTCGGGCTCGTCCCGGGGAATGCCCATGGGGTCGGCCACGTCGATGAGCCCGCCAATCCCCAGGGTGGTGTTGATCAGGAAGCGGCCCGAGTGGCGCGCCGCCTTGCCGAGCTTCGCCTGCAGCAGGCTGTTGAAGGCGCTGTTGACCTCGCTGGCATTGACGAAGATACGGTACACGGACTGCTCCACCGGATCCGGGGTCACCGCCCGGTAGCCGCGGGCCACGGGGCTGATCAGGTAGCTGTCGGCGACATCGTTGAAGGCGAATACCGCGCGGTTGAACCCTTCGAGGGGATCCTCATCGGAGCCCTCGGCCTCCGCCAGCAGCGGGCAGGCGAGAACCGCCATCACGGCCGCGGCCTTGCGCAACGATGTCAGTGATTTCATCATGTCCATCAGGTCCAGCCCGGTCCCCTGCAACGGCGGCCATTCTAACGAACCACGCACCGGGAAGATATAGTGCCAGGCCCGGATCAGGGACCGCTGGCGCACTCCAAACAACCCTTCAAAACCCCGTGGCGTTCGACGTCAAGGGAGTATACCCCGTGAATCCCTCCGGGGGCGAACAGCGACCCCTCGGGGCTGATGCCACAACGAAAAACCCCGCCATCAGGCGGGGTCCAGGTGTGGCGCCGGGGTGTTGGTCAGAAGGCGACCTGCAGGCGCGCCAGCAGGGCGTCGCCCTCGTCCTCGCCACCGATGGCCCGGTCGGTGCCCACATCCACATAGTTCAAGGACACCTTGACCAGGGAGTTGAGGTACCAGTTCACGCCGAGGGTGATGCTGTCGGCCTTCTCCCCCGCCACGCTGATGGGCGCGGGGTTGGCGACGTCGAGTGCATCGAACCTGGCGAACAACTCCCAGGCGCCGCCGGCGCTGGCGGGCTTGACGCCGTCGAACGCGGCGATATCGGTCTTGTAGCCGCGGCTCTCCCCGGTAAGTACCCAGCCGGCCTGGAGGTAATAGCCGTCCGCCTCGATGGTGGCGCCGACGCCATCCACATCGATCTCGCCGTCGAAGTATTCCGCCATCACATGGAAAGGCCCGAGGTTGGCGGCGGCCTCCAGGTTGTAGTCCTCGCGGTCCCCGAGGGTGTTGGCGATGCGCGCCCGGACGCGGCCCGCGCCGGTACCATCCTCGCCGCCCCGGGCACCGAGCCGGGAATTGTAATCGGCGGCGACGCCGTCGCGGCGGGTGGCACCGATACCCAGATGCACGACATTGCCGCCGTCCAGGTATGGGCGCACCACGAAGCGGCCGGTGAGGGCGGAGTCGAGGTCGTTGTCGGAATCGATACCGGTCTTGAAGGCGCCGACGCTGTAGCTCAGCAGATCGTTGGCGCCGTGGAGCTTGATGCCGAGGTTATTGCCGGCATCGAAGGCATTGGCGGGCAGTGCCCGTTCGATGGCAGTGGTCCAGTTGGAGCTGCCGGTATCATCGAGGCCAAAGTTTTCCTTCTGCTGGCCAACGGTGAGATTCGCCAGCTTTCCCCAGCCGGTGTAGGTGGTGTGCAACTGGTCGATGGAGCCGCCGCTGGTGAGGTTGTAGGACATCAGGTAGCCCCAGTCCTTGGCGTGGCCCTTCACCTCGAGGCGCGCGCGGCGGAAGAACGCATCGCTGCCGCTCTCCCCCGGCACGGCGTTGATCACGCCGTCGTAGTCGTTGTAATCCGCCTGGATGCGACCGCCGACCTTGAAGGAATAGAGCCCGTCGGTGGTCTTGGCCTCGAAGCCGCCGTTGGTCTTGATCACGATGTCTGCGCCGTCGCTGGTGACGGTGCCGGCGGTGGCCGTCAGGGTGGACAGGGAAGCGATTGCAAGGGCAATGGCGGTTTGCTTCATGGGGCATTCTCCTCGGGTAATGGTCGACGTCCCCCAGGCCCTGGGTGACGGTTTTGTGTTGGAACGGTGACCATTAGATGAAATAAATATGTCAGTTAAATGACAGGCGACTGACAGGGTGAAAAAACCTCGCCTCAGGCCGGCAGGAGGATAGCGCGGGCCACCAGATCCGCAAGGAGCGTGGTGCCAAATGTCGCCAACGACGCCCCGGGAGGCTCGCCCAGTTCAGCGGCGAGTGCCGCCAGCGCCTGCCCGCCGCTGCGCTCCCCCCCGTCCAGCAGTTCCACCAGCCGGGCGGTGGGGGCATTGACCTCCATGAACCTGACCCGATCCGACCGGTCGCGGTGGACCAGCAGGCAGGTGGGTGTCGGCGGCGCCGATGGCGGCTGGTAAGCGGGACCGATGCGGTGGACGGGGTAGCGGTAGACCAGGTTGCGGGCCAGGGGCGACAGCCGCAGGCGGGTTGTCAGGGGATCGAATTCCCCGGGCTCGGCCACTTCGGCGCTGGCGATGTCGAGCTCGAGCTCCACCCACTCGTAGTGGGCCAGCTCGCGAAGAAAGGGCGGATCCGCTGCCACGTCCCCCCGCTCCCCGTCCAGGTAGGCGAGGAATTCCCGGCCAATATCGAGAAAATAGGGGCTCTCGCAGCGGTGAACGCGGAGGAAATCCCCGACCATGCCGTGCCAGTGGTCGTCCGGGCTGATGGCCCGGAGCACGGGAAAACCGTTGGCGAGAAAGGACTCGACGTTGTTGTAGATCAGCTCGCGGTAGATGGCGAGGCGCCGCGGTTCGATACCCGCCGGCGCCGGGGCGCCGTCCGGATTGCGCAGATGGGCGGCGAAGCGCCGTTGAATCTGGCGAAATTCCCCGCTCATGGGCTGCCCCCATTGGCGCCGGCGGGGGCCTGGGAGGCGCGGATACGCGCCACTTCCCCGAGCAGCTCCGGCACCGGTGGAATGTTGAAATCCCGCTCCAGCAGGGTGGGCAGCGGGCCGAAGCGGGCGTGGGCCCGGGCCAGCAGCCGCCAGACCGGATCGACGACGGGACTGCCGTGGGTATCCACCAGCAGATCCGCCGCCTCGACGCGATGGCCCGCCACGTGGATGTAGGCGATCCGTTCCCCCGGGAGGGCGTCGAGAAAGGCCTCGGCGTCGTAGCCGTGGTTGATGGCGTTGACATGGATATTGTTGACATCGAGCAGCAGCAGGCAGTCCGCCTCCTCCAGCACCCCGGTGATAAATTCGATCTCGCGGAGCTCCGCGGATGGCGCCCCGTAGTAGGAGACGTTTTCCAGGGCGATGCGCTGACCGAGAAAATCCTGCACCTGGCGCACCCGTTCGGCGGTATGGCGCAATGCCTCCTCGGTGAAGGGGATGGGCAGCAGGTCGTAGAGGTGCCCCTGGTCGCTGCAGTAGCTCAGATGCTCGGAGTAGCAGCGGATACCGTGGGTGGCGAGGAAGTCGCGAATCGCCGCCAGCAATCGCCAGTCGAGCGCGTCGGACGAGCCGATGGAAAGGGACAGGCCGTGGCAGACGAAGGGATAGCGTTCCGTGTAGGCCCTAAAGGCACGCCCCAGGCGGCCGCCGAGGCCGATCCAGTTTTCCGGCGCCACCTCGAGAAAATCCACCGCGCCGGGGGGGAGATCCCGCAGCGGCCCCAACAGGGACCGCCGCAGACCGAGCCCCGCGCCCGCCACAGGAGGCGTCTGGTGAAAAGGCACGGTGGCGTCAGGCCCGATTACTCGGCGTCATCCATGGCGCCGCACTTGCCCTCGCCGCATTTGCCCTCGCTGTCGGCCTTGGCGCCGGGGTCACCTTCCTCGCCACACTTGCCTTCGCCACACTTGCCCTCACCGCATTTACCTTCGGCGGGCTTGCCCTCACCGCATTTGCCCTCGCCACACTTGCCTTCACCGCATTTGCTCTCGCCATCCTTGCCGCCGTGGGCATCGGCGAGCTGATAGCCGGCGGGCAGCTCGGTCATCTGGAAGGGGTTGTCGGCGGCAAAGGCCGCGGGGGACAGGGCAGCGCAGGCCAGCAGGGCCGCGCCGGCGGCGCTCAGGGACTTGGAGGTTTTGGTAGCCATGGATCGATCCTCGTATGGGTGGTTGGCGTGGGGTTGGTCGCGGGGCGGTTGGCAGGCCCGCGGCAACCCGGTGCCTGGGGACTTTAGAGGGGGTCGCGTGTCATGGCAACAGGGATTTGACCCGCGCCAGCTGAGCCTCGATGCGCTTCACCGACACCGGCATCAGGGTTTTCAGCACCTGGGCAAAACTCGACACCCGGTACTCCTCCACCATGAAGCGGCATTTCTCCAGCTCCGCCCGCCCCTCGGCGGTCATGGCGGCGCGGGCTGTCGCGAGCCTGTCCCAGGCCTCCAGCAGCAGGCGGGTCTCGGCGGTGATCTCCGCATCCCGGTCGGGGTAGCCCGGCAGTTTTTCGAGGCGGGCCGCCGCCGCCTTCAGATACCGGGGGTACTGGCGCAGCCAGTCGCCGCTGGTCTCGAACAGAAAGCCGGGGCGCAGCAGATCCGCAAGCTGGCGGCGGACATCGTCGCAGCCCGCCGGGAAGCGCTCGCCGTGACGCTTGAGCAGCGCCCGCACCGCCTTTAAGGGCTCCAACAGGCCGACGATCACCGCCTCCCGCTGCTGCGCCTCCCCGACGATGCGGGCCTTGCCCGCGGCGAGGGCGGCGTTGAACTCCGCCTCGCTGGCGGGCAGCGGCCGGCCGTCGAGGCAGGCGGCCCGATATGCGCTCTGGATGATGTCCTCCCGCAGGGCGGCATGATCGGCGATCCCCGCGGCGACGATGGCCAGCTCCTGGCCCTTGAGCAACTGCTTGCGCAGATAGCGGGCCGGTTCGGGGTGGTTGAGCACCAGCAGACGCACCATGCCGTGGAGGCTGGCGGTGGCGGCCTCGGCGGCGTTGTCCCAGAGCCGCAGGGCCACGCTGTCCCCCTCGTCCACCAGCGCCGGGTAGACCTCGATGTCGAGCTTGCCGCGCCTGACCCGCGCCTTTTGTGGCAGCTTCCCGAAGCTCCAGCGGGACAGCCCCCGCTGCTCCTCGACACTGCCGGTGCCCTCGCGGATGGCGGTTCGCACCGTCTCCCGGTGGGCGTCCTTGAGTACGGCGAGGTCCTTGCCCTGTTCCACCAACTGGCCGCGCTCGTCGTCGAGGCGATAGGTAATGCGGTAGAAGGGGTCGAGGCCGGCCTCGTCCCAGGCGTCAGGGGGAACGGCGATGGCGGTGTGGCGCCTGAGCTGCTCACCGAGGGCGGGGCCGAGGGGCCTGTTGTCCGCCACCAGAGTAGCGAGGGCCTTGTCGACGTAATCGGGCACCGGCACGAACTGCTTGCGCAGGGCCTTGGGCAGGCCCTTGACCAAGGCGATGCACTTGTCCCTGAGCATCCCCGGCACCAGCCACTCGAAGCGGTGGGCCGGCACTTCGTGAATGAGCGGCGCGGGAATATGGACGGTGAGGCCGTCGTTGGGGTGGCCCGGCTCGAAGCGATAGCTCAGCCGGTACTCCCGCTCCTGCCAGGAGAGACTCTTGGGGAACTGGCTCTCCGCCTGCTGGATGTCGGCGGCGCTCACCAGGGTCGCCCGGTCCAGCCACAGCAGGCGGGGATTGTCCCGCTCCGCCTGCTTGCGCCACGCTTCGAAGGCGGAGAGGCCGACGATGTCCCCCGGTATCCGCTCGTCGTAGAAGTTGTACAACACCCCTTCGTCCA
>Ga0265293_10001759_pt1 | contig 45965 bp, 46 predicted proteins | sample Munlanlewell138R_FD_192505 | JGI IMG/M metagenome (GOLD analysis project Ga0265293, IMG submission 192505) | Leachate microbial communities from a municipal landfill in Southern Ontario, Canada - Leachate well 138R | ecosystem: Engineered > Solid waste > Landfill > Unclassified | place: Canada... | reverse complement strand
GCAACACCATCAACCGGATTTTTTATGCAGTTCGTCAGCGGATTGCGGAGTGTTGCGAACTGGACAGTCCGTTTAAATGCGGCGAAGTTGAACTGGATGAAAGCTATTTTGGCGCCCGTCGTGTCCGAGGTATTCGCGGACGTGGCGCAAAAGGGAAACCCATCGTGTTCGGACTGATCAAACGAAAGAGCCGTGTCTACACTCAGGTTGTTAAGAACTGCTCTGTAAAGGAGTTACTCCCGATTATACAACAGAAAGTGGATGTCGACTCGACCGTATATACCGATGGATTTAAAAGCTACGACGGGCTGGTGAATTTCGGTTATCAGAAGCATTATAGAGTTCATCATGGCGAACATGAGTTCGCGACCGGACGTAATCATATCAACGGAATCGAAAACTTCTGGAGCATTGCAAAAGTCCGTTTATCGAAGTTTAGAGGCATCCATAAATCCACGTTTTATCTTCACCTGAAAGAGTGCGAATTCCGATTTAATCATCGCCATGAAGATCTCTATCAGATACTGTTAAAAATGTTAAGAAAGCGTCCCATTAACTTGTCTTGAACCTTATTTTTTGTGTTTTTTGCGGCTATAATTTTTCTTAATACGCTCTAATAAATCACGCGCCATAGAAAATGATTTGCAGCGAGTGCGAGCAGCGCGGCCAGAAAATCGTCAATCACAATCCCGGTGCCACCTTTGATCTTCTGCAGCTGCCGGATCGGCGGCGGTTTGGTAATATCGAAAATCCGGTGGAAAATAAATCCGGTCATGATTGTTTTGACCGTGAACGGCAGCCCGAGAAAGCAGATCGGCAGTGTGAAAAATTCGTCGGCAACGATGCATCCCGGATCGTTGCCTCTCATTAACAAAAGCTCGCCGATGGCGCAGACGGGAACGGCCAGCACCGTTAAAAAAACGCATGCTGCAATGTGCATCCAAAGCTCCGGCAGTTGAAAAACCGCCCATGCCAGCGGGATCCCCCAGAGTGTTCCCGCTGTTCCGGGAAGCACCGGACTGAATCCTGTGCCGAAACCGGTGGCGACTATCTTTATCCATTGCAGTTTTTTCATTGCCAGAGTGTAGCGTAAAATATATGCGCGGCACAACTCACCGCTTCCGCTGCAGAGATCTTTTTATAAGCCAGATCACATACAATTGTTCCTCTTCTTTATTGCGATGCGCCGGATTGTTGTGTATTCTATGAGTTCTTTTCATAGCGTTGCGTATTGTGTGCTGCCGGTGCAGCAAAAGGTTTTTATTAACAATTAATTCAAGGAGCTGTGCAATGAGAGGAATTCCGATCTCGGGTGTGCGTAATTTTGCATTAATGGGCCATACCGGCAGCGGCAAGACATCACTGCTGGATGTGATGCTTAACATTCTTGGCACAAATGACCGCGTCGGTTCGCCGGCGGAAAAAACGAGCATAGCGGACTGGACGGCAGAAGAGCAGGCGCACTTGATTTCGATCTGGGCTAAACCGTTCGACGGCGTTTACATTGCCGCCAGCGGGAAACAGCGCCGCTTTGTGATGATCGACACGCCCGGATACGCCGATTTTATCGGACAGCTCACCGCGGCGGCGGCGGTAACCGATGCCGCGCTGCTTGTAGTGGATGCGGTTTCCGGTATTCAGGTCGGAACATTCCGCGCGTGGCGCATGTGCGAAAAACGTAATCTGCCGCGCGGGATTGTAATCACCGGTCTCGACAAACCGGATGCGGATTTTAATAAAGTGCTGAATGAAATCAAGGCACTGTGGGGCGACAGCCGCTGCGTGCCGGTGGTTCTGCCGGCGGCGGACTATAAGTCGGGAGTGGATGTACTGAATACGCCGGCCGCATCTGTTCCGGCAGATATGGCGGATGCTGTAAAAGCGGTAAAAGATCATCTGATTGAACTTGCCGCCGAGACAGACGATTCGCTGATTGAAAAATATTTTAACGGCGAAGAACTGACGGCGGACGAATTCTCCGACGGAATCCGGAAAGCGGTGCACAAAACGGCGCTGATTCCGGTTTTTGCAGCATCTGCCAAAACGCATGCCGGCGTTAAAGAAACGATGGATACGATCAGCCGTCTGTTCCCGTCACCGGAAGATTATCCGGTAAAATCTGCTGACGGCGCTGAACTTTCCACCGCTGAAGATCAGCCGTTCGCCGGATTTGTCTGGCGTTCTGTCAACGATCCTTTTACCGGTCAGCTTAGTTTCGTGCGCGTCTATCGCGGACTGCTGCGCCCGAACAGCGAAGTGCTCAACAGCACAAAAAATGAAAAAGAACGTATCGGCGCAATTTTCTTCATCAACGGTCGCAAACAGTCGGACTGTTTCGAAGCGAAAGCCGGGGACATCATCGCCATTCCGAAACTGAAAAATACATTTCTTAACGATACGCTGTGCGATCCGGCGGAAAAAATCACCTTTCCGGCGATCGAGTTTCCGAATCCGCTCACGGCGTATGCGGTTGAGCCGAAAACGAAAGGCGACGAAGATAAAATCGGCACTGCACTTAACCGCGCCGCAGAAGAAGATCCGTCTATACGGATTGAGCGCAACACTGAAACACACGAAACCATTCTGTGGGGCATGGGCGACATGCATCTCGATGTAACACTTGAACGCATCAAAAACCGCAGCAACGTTGATATCGCCCGCAGCACACCGAAAGTCGCCTATAAAGAAACCATCACGACCACCGGCGAAGGACATTATAAACACAAAAAACAGTCCGGCGGACGCGGACAGTACGGCGAGTGCTATGTACGTGTATTTCCAAAAGACCCGTCCGATCCGGAATGGTTCAGCAACAAACTTGTCGGCGGGGCAATTCCCGGTAACTTTGTTCCGGCGTGTCAGAAAGGCTTCCTCGAAGGCATGACCAAAGGACCGCTCGTTGGCGATCAGGTAATTAACGTTAAAGTGGAACTGTATGACGGCTCTTATCACGACGTTGACTCTTCTGAAGTCGCGTTCAAAATCGCCGGTTCGCGTGCGCTGCACGAAGCCATCGAAAAAGCGAAACCTGTTCTGCTGGAGCCGATCATGACGCTGAAAGTGATGGTGCCGGATGAGTACATGGGCGACATCACCGGAATTCTCAATACCAAGCGGGGACGCATTCTCGGCATGGATGTAGAAGAAGGACTGCAGGTGATTACCGCCGAAGTTCCACAGGTCGAAACATTTAAATTCTGTTCCGAACTGCGGTCGATCACCGGCGGGCGTGGATCGTTTGACCTGGAGTTTGCGCGCTACGAACCCGTTGCGGCCAATATCGCGCAAAAAGTTATTGATGCGGCCCGGAAAGACAAACAGGCCGACAGCGATTAAAATTTTAAAATTATAGAACCAGGCACTTAGCTCCCCTGTACAAAAAGGCAGTTCGGGCCGGATAACCGGATAAATAAACCGGACAGGATTTGTATCCTGTAACTCCGGTCAAATCCGGAAATGCGTCCTGCCGGGGAAGCTGCGCCGCAGGTTCAAATTTTCATCAGTATGATATATCGGGCAGATTGGTTTAAAATTCTGCGTCAAAAAAGGTTGATGCGGCAGCAGGAATCAGGTAGACATGCTCCTCTTTCTCTGCAGACAGGAAGTCTGCAATATTGGACTGGAGTATAGATACTATGGCAACAAAAATACGTTTACGTCGAATGGGCGCCCGCAACAAACCGTTCTACCGCCTCGTTGTGGCTGATTCCCGCTTTGCAACCACCGGCCGTTTTCTTGAAGTGCTTGGCTGGTACGATCCTAAACAGAAGAGTGATAATTTCAGCGTGAATATTGAGCGCGTGAACTACTGGCTCGGTACCGGCGCACAGCTTTCTGCCACCGCGAAAAGTTTGGTAAAAAAAGCGGAAGCCGGCGAGGGTGTTGCGATCGGGGCTGCACCGAAAGCTAAAGCGCCGGCGGCACCGGTGGAAGTTCCGGCCGCTGTCGCCGACAAGCAATCGGCGCCGGTGGAAGCCGAAGCCCCCGCTGCGGAAGAGACGCCCGCCGTTGAAACGCAGGAGGCTTAAGCCATGAAAAAACTGGTTAAGCAGATGGTCGCCGCACTTGTCGATCATCCCCGCGATGTCAAAATCACTGAAGTCAAGGGCGACAAAAGCGTTGTCTATGAACTTCGCTGTAATCAAAAAGATGTCGGTAAAGTCATCGGCCGCAGCGGCAAAACCGTCGGAGCAATGCGCGTACTGCTTGGTGCCATCGCCGCGCGCGACGGACGCCGTGCCATGCTGGAAGTTGTTGAGTAAACAGCGCCGGCGGCACGGCGAATACCTGTTTATTTGACTTTAAGCACACTGTAGGTCGGCAGACCTTTGACGTCAAAATAATCGAGAATGGCGCTGACTTCGGGATTATGGAAGTCGGTCGCGTCGATTTTGATCACGCGATAATTCGCCAGCCGCTTTTTTACGGCCCCGTCGCTGAATGTATGTTTTTCCATTGCTTTACAATTCGTACACCAGTCCGCCGTAAACTCCAGGAACACCGGCTGTTGATCTGCCAGCGCGCCGGCAAATTCCGTTGCGAGTAGCGCCGGATCGTAGGTCGCTGTATGACGCTGCGTTAATGAAAATGCAACCCGCACATAATACAATGCGATCATTAAAATAACGGTGCCGAAAATATATTTTACCGTATTCATCCATTTGCCCGGTTTCGGCAGCAGCGCAATTCCGGCCCCGGCAAACGGCCAGGGCAGTGCCATGCCGACGCCGAGCAGAAACGGCAGAAAAATTCCGGCACTGTTGCCGGCGGCATACAGCGTGCCGGCGAGCAGCAGCACCGACAGAACGACCGGCGCAATGCACGCGCCGGCGAGCAGTGCCGCGATTCCGCCCATCACAAACGACATGATGTAACGGCTTTGAAAGCGCAGATTCTGTCCGGCGCTAAACCGTGAAAAATCAATGTTGAAAACGCCGAACATCGCCAGGGCCATCAGCACAAAAACGGCTGCGATCGCCGCATTGAACCACGGGTTTGAATTGAGTGACCCGAGCGCACGACTGCCGGACACGGCGATCAGGCCGAGCAGCCCGTACACGGTGGCAATGCCCAGCCCGTAAATTCCGCCAAGAATAAATCCGCGCGCATGCGTGCCGAACGCGCCGCCGGGCTTCAATGTGTAATCACCGATAATGGCAATATTCACCGGAATCATCGGCAGGATACACGGTGTAAAATTAAGCAGAAATCCGCCGAGCAGAATCAGCAGTGCGGTAATGCCGATACCGGACTCTTCGAGAAAGCTGATCGGATGCGTGATGAAGCGGTACATGGCGCCGTGCTCCACCGCCGGTATTCCTTCGGCATGATCGAGGAAAACAAAAAACTCCGCCGGCGGTTTAAACCCGCTGTCGCGCGCCGTTTCCTGAAACTTGTCCGCGTGTTCCCGCCACTCCGCGAAAAGTGCCGCCGAAATTAAACAGAAAAACAGAATTAACTTTTTCACCGGATTTCTCCACTATCTTTTTAATGGACACAGTTTATACAACCGCGCTCAAAATCTTAAACACAATTCGCACCGCCGGTTTTGCCGCCCTGTTCGCCGGCGGATCGGTGCGCGACATGCTGCTCGGCCGCCCTGCCAAAGATTATGACATCGCAACAGACGCCTTGCCGGAACAGATTGAAGCGCTCTTCCCGAGAACCGTCGCAGTGGGAAAAGCATTCGGCGTGATTATTGTGGTTGAAAACGGGATCGAAATCGAGGTAACGACATTCCGCGCCGACGGCGGATATCAGGACGGACGCCGTCCCGGGTCGATTAAATTTTCCGGTGCCGAAGAAGATGCACAGCGCCGGGATTTTACCATCAACGGTATGTTTTATGATCCGGCGGAAAATGAAGTTATTGATTTTACTGGCGGGCGGGCGGATTTAAAAAATAAACTCGTGCGTGCCATCGGCGAACCGGACCGGCGTTTTGCCGAAGATCATCTGCGCATGCTGCGTGCAGTGCGGTTTGCATTCACGCTCGGTTTTGATATCGAAACCGAAACGCGCGCTACAATAATCCGGCACGCACCGGCGCTGGCGAAAATCAGTCCGGAGCGGATTGAAAATGAATTTTCGCGCACGCTCACCGAAAGCCCGAACCCCGGGGATGCCCTGCGTGAACTGGTTGAACTCGGTTTGATAAAATTTATCATACCGGAAATTCTGCCGCTGATCGGACAGGAACAGCCGCCGGAGTTTCATCCCGAAGGCGATGTATTTGAACACACCGTCTTAATGCTGAATATGATGCCGGAACACCCGGCGCGCGAACTGGCTTATGCCGTGCTGCTGCACGACGTCGGCAAACCGGCGACGGCCTTCAAAACCGACCGCTGGCGTTTTCATAATCACGAGCACGTCAGCGCCGGCATGGCGGAAGAAATTTTGCGGCGCCTGCGGCTGCCGGCGAAAGAGATCAGGCACATCGTAATTGCCATCGACCGGCACATGCGTTTCAAAGATGTTCAGAACATGAACCGCTCCACGCTGCGTAAACTGATCGGCGCCGAAACCTTTGAACTCGAGCTTGAACTGCACCGGCTTGATTGCGCAAGCAGTCACCGCATGCTCGGAAACTATGAATTTCTCCGGCGCGAACGAGACAACTTTAAAGCAGAGCCGGTGCTGCCGCCGCGCTGGATTACCGGCGCCGATCTGATTGCGCGCGGCATTCCTCCCGGTCCGGCAATGGGTGCGCTGCTGAAAAAAGCGTATGATGCACAGCTTGAGGGAACGTTTGCAAACAAAGCTGAGCTGCTCGAATGGTTAAAAAAGTAGACGCGGCGCCCTCGCCGCGTACCCTGCGTTCGTGAACGCGGCGAGGGCGCCGCGTCTACTGTCTTCTGCGCCGCCGCGAAGGAACGGAGAGCGTGCCGTTAAAAAATTCGATCAGGTGCCCGCGCTCCACAAGCCAGCGGATCGGATTTAGAATTTCGAGTGCGGCGGGTGAATCTTTTTCTGCGCCGGGGCACAATTCTTCTACCAGCTGTTCACGCGTTGAGCCGGGATGGTCAGCCAGAAATTCGAGCACGACGCGGATATTTTCAACCGTTGCATCCGGTGCAATCGGATCGGGTTTTACAGCGGTGACAAAGTTCATATTCCGGCCGGCTTTAAACATATAAAGGTGCAGGTGCCGGAAAGCAGCGCGCAAGGCAAATGACAGTGAGATCGGAAACCGGCTTTCGGCCTGCCAGGCTTCGCGAATCATGCGAATGAGATTGTAATCTTTAATTTTGCGGGCGAGCGCAGAGGGAATGACGGCGCGCGTGACTTCTTCAATTTCATCACCGGCAGCGGCGGTGCGGAGATACTCTTCCGCCTGAATGAGTGAAAATTCTCTGGCGTTTTCTGCCGGCGCGTCTTTCAGGCGATAGACTGTTTTTTTCGAGGCTTCCTGTTTCCACCGTTCAATGAGTTCCTCTTCGCGCACGGTTTGGACTTTTTCTTTAAAGCGCTCGAACGGCATACCGGCATAGCGTGTGCGGTGGATTTCGGCGAGCCGGTCAGCATAACTGTGGTGATTCGGCGGGCCAATCAGCATGTCGTCGATTTTGGCGATCATCGGGAATACACCGGCCGGCGGTTCAACATCGAGTTCTTCCTTGATGAAAAAGGTGTCGAGGTGATCGCTGATAATCTGGTTAAGCAGTGTTTCGCGACCGGTCGCAACAATCTTCGACTTACGTCCCTGGTAAAATTTATAATCGGAACCGGAACGGACTTCGATCTTGACCAGATGCCCCTTGGTGTCGGCCAGGAACAGTCCGGCGAGATCAACCAGCGGATACGCGCGTTTAGAGTGATGAATCTGGCGCACCATGGAACCGAGCATCTTCTGGTCAGGCAGGAATTTAATGTCCACCGGCAGCTCGACCCGCTCAGGACGGTGCTCGCGCCGGTCAGGCAGCCCGCGACGCGGTTCGCTGCGGTCGTCGTTGCGCTCACGTTCACGCCGCGGCGGACGGCTGCCGCGGCGGTCGTCACGATCCCGCCGGCGTTCACTGCGCCCGCCGGAGCGTTCGCGCGGCCGGCGGTCTGACCGCTCCCGCTCCGTGCGGTCGGAAATCCCATAGTGATTGATCCCCGGCTCTTTTTTTGCCCATTGCGGTACGAAATTGAGATCGAGCAGAACATCTTCGTCCGGGCGGGGAGCGTTTTCCGGCAGTGCCATTTTATCAGACATAGCAAATCCTTTGATTTGAAACGTCATTAGTATACGCTTTTGTAAGTTTGGAAAAGCAAAATTCACAGGAGCGCACGAATAATGTCAACATTTACACCGGAAAATTTAGAAAAATACTCTTCCGCCATCACCCTTTCCGACATGGAAATTTTTGTTTTCCCGGATCTGTTTTATGCCCTGGTACTGGCGAACCTGATGAGTCCGTCTGTCTGGGAATGGCGCAATGATCCGTGGTTTAAAAAAATCGATAAAATGAGTCCGCGCCGGAAAATCGACCGGCTCAAACAATTCATCATGGATCATTATGAATTCAACCTCGACCTCGATACGTGGGGGCTCACCAGCAAAGAGACTGAATTAAAACGCTTTGCACCGTATATGGATCTGAAAACCATCAGCCAGAGCAATGCGCTGTTCGGTTACGAAGGCGATAAACACTATTTTGATCTCGATATCCGCCGGCATTTCGGACTCGAAAAATACTCGGCGGATATCATTCCCTACTGGAAAACGGAAACGGTGGAGGCGATGAATGCGTTTGTGCGCAAAAAAAACTATCGTGCCGGCGCCGGTGAATGTGTTTCGCTGGCTGCGCTGTACGCCGCTGCGCTGTTCATTGTGTGCGGCATTCCGCTGGAAGATATTTTCCTGATGGCCACCCCGCTCCATTCACAGAATTTTGTTATGGTGGACGACGGGCTGCTGACGAACAACCGGCGTATTGTCACCAAAAACATGTGGTTCAACGGCACGGAACTGACGGATAAAGCCCAGCGCGCCCTGCGGCATGAACAAATTACGATGGTGCTCAACAATACCGGATATGTTCACAGCGTTTATCCGGAATATACGATGGAACCGGCGCATTACGAACGGTTCAAAAAGCAGATCGGCGCCTATCTCTCCACCGGCATCACCTTTGAGATTCTCGCAAATTTTTTACGGCAGCATTCGCGCTTCCAGCAATGTTTTCAGATCTGCCACATGTTTCACGGTAAAAAACGGTGGATCGCCGCCGAACGCGCGTATGCCTATGAACACGGCAGTTCCTATAAAGTCAGCGACGGCACGCGCGACAAACTGCTTGAGGAGATCGACAGCGGAGAGTTTTATCCCTCGCCGATTCAAGACCGCATCTGCATGCCGAAACTCGAAGAGTTTTTTAAGCAGGCCCCGATGAAATATTACGACGCCGCCGGCATGGCAGAGCTCGGTGAAAAGCTGGAATGCACCAGCATACACAAAAATGAAATGCTTGCGGCACTGGCCTCATTCGTTCATCTCGAACCGGAATTTCCGGCGATGGAAAACAAACAGTCTGTGCCGTGGAAAAAACTGGAGATCATGCCTGGCATGACCCGTGAAGAAATCATCGCTTATCTCGAGAGCATGCGCACTGAAAACTCTGCCGCCGAGCTTTCATTTTATGCTCTGCGCGATATGACCCGTTCCGACTGGGCGCCCTTCTTCAAAGCGGCGCTTGAGCGCAATCCGGTTTCTATTGACGAAACCAAAGATTTTTCCGATCAGCAGCTCATTGAAAAAATTACAGTGCTGAATTCCGATTCAATTTACGCTGCACCGCGACTCGCCCAGCCCGATGAAGTCTGGAATTTTCAAACCGGCGACGGGCTTGAGAAAGCAATCCTGCTGGTTAATATTTTCAAACACCGCCGGCCGGAAACAAAATTTAAACTCACGGTTCAGCCTGACCGCGCACAATTAAAATTCGATTCGCATGAAATTGAATTCGTTTCTTCAAAACAGTTGCATCATACTGTGATGTTATAAAACAATTCGCCGGCGTTCGGTTCTTTAACGATTGTGCACTTTGTTCTTTGTTACAGCAGTACTTCATGTAAAGTCTGCGGATTGCCGGGGGTGCATCCGGAATGCGGATTGCTGAGAACAAACCCTATGAACCTGCGCGGATAATGCCGCGAAGGGAAGCGCGTTGAACCGTATCCCTTCCGCTCCGCCAATGGAGAAAACGATGAAAAATAATGGATACGGAAACTGGTTCCCGCACTCGCGGAAAGTTTATGTGGATGGGAAAATTACCGGCGTACGTGTGCCGTTTCGCGAAATTGAACTCGCGCATACGCTGAACGCCGACGGAACTCAAAAAAGTTATAATGCACCGGTCCGCGTTTACGATACATCCGGCCCGCAAACCGGCGGCGTTCTGCCTGCATTGCGTGCGCCGTGGATCGCCGCACGTGAACATGCAACGCAGCTTGAATTTGCCCGCCGGAAGATCATCACGCCGGAAATGGAATTTGCAGCCATTCGCGAGCAGGTCGCGCCGGAGTTTGTGCGTGACGAAGTTGCCGCCGGCCGCGCCATTATTCCGGCCAACCGCAATCATCCGGAAAGCGAGCCGATGATAATCGGCAGAAAATTCCGCACTAAAGTTAATGCCAACATTGGTAACTCCGCGCTTGGCTCGTCAATCGAAGAAGAGCTCGAAAAAATGCAGTGGGCGATTCTCTGGGGTGCCGACACTGTTATGGATTTATCCACCGGAAAGCAGATTCATGAGACCCGTGAAGCGATTCTGCGTCATTGTCCGGCGCCTATTGGCACGGTGCCGCTGTATCAGGCGCTGCAAAAAGTTTCCGGCGCGATCGATGCGCTCAACTGGGACGTTTACAAAGAGACGCTGCTTGAACAGGCGGAGCAGGGTGTCGACTATTTCACTATACACGCCGGAATTTTAAGAGAGCATATTCCGCTCGCAAACGGCCGGTTGACCGGAATTGTCAGCCGCGGCGGCTCAATTATGGCGCAGTGGATGCAATCAAAAAACGAAGAGAGTTTTCTCTATACGCACTTTGAAGAAATCTGCGAAATCTGCCGGGCGTATGATATTGCATTTTCACTCGGTGACGGACTGCGCCCGGGCTGTCTTGCCGATGCAAACGATGCCGCGCAATTCGGTGAACTTAAAACACTCGGCGAGCTGGCGCAGGTTGCATGGAAGCACGGCTGTCAGGTGATGATTGAGGGTCCCGGTCACGTGCCGATGCATTTGATCAAAGAAAATATGGAACGCGAACTCGCCGACTGTTATGAAGCGCCGTTCTATACGCTCGGCCCCTTAGTCACCGATCTCGGCGCCGGTTACGATCATCTCAACAGTGCCATCGGCGGCGCAATCATCGGCTGGTACGGCTGTGCTATGCTGTGCTATGTCACGCCGAAAGAACACCTTGGTCTGCCGGATAAAGATGACGTGCGCGAAGGAGTTGTCGCACATAAAATTGCGGCACATGCCGCCGACCTTGCCAAAGGGATCCCCGGTGCTCAGGAACGCGATAACGCAATCAGCAAGGCACGGTTTGAATTCCGGTGGGAAGATCAGTTTAACCTGTGCTTCGATCCCGAACGCGCACGCCGGTTCCGCGAACAGTCCATGCCGCCCGGAGAAAAATTTGAAGTTAAACAGCGTTACTGCTCCATGTGCGGAGAAAAATTCTGCTCCATGCGCATCAATCATGACATCCGTAAAAACGATGGCGATTGATTAAATTAATTTATGCGATGGTTCAGCTGAAGCAGGCATGCGCGGTGGTAATTGCGGGAGCGCACGGCGATGCGCTAAGTGGTAAGTTTGACGATCAGTTTCCAATTCGCCGTTTCAAAACAGGTTCGCAACGGACGCACCTTCACGCAAATTCCCCGACTCACCGGCGACGCCCACACCGAAGAAATCGCCCGCGTGCTCGGCGGCAAAGATTTAACCAATATCACCCTTCATTATACGACAAAACTTTTTAAAAATAAAAATTGTAATTAAGTATTTTAATCTTTCAACATTTAATGTATGAAAAATTTATTTACTATCCAGTTATTAATCATTATCAGCTATTGCGCTATAAAAGCAGAATCACCTTTATCTATTTCTGAACGGCTAACTCACACTACGGTTAGAATTCAAACTGAAAATGGCACCGGCACAGCTTTTTTCTTTTCTTTTTTTAATGACAACGAAAACGGGTCATACGTTCCCGTTCTTGTGACATGTAAACACGTCATAAAGGGTGCAACAAAAGGGCAATTTTATCTCACCGAAAGAGGAACTAATTCACTACCCAAAATTGGCAGTTATTTTTCCGTAGCATTTGATAATTTTGAATCGCTGTGAATTCCTCATCCGGACACGTCCATTGATCTTTGTATTATGCTTATTGCACCTCTGATAAAACGTGCAGAAATGCAAGGAAAGAACCCATTCTACATTTGTTTGGATGATTCATTACTTTTGCCAACCACATCAACTATGGGAACGTTACAAGACATTATTTTCCTTGGTTATCCGATTGGGTTATGGGATTCAAAAAATAATTTGCCCATTACCCGAAAGGGTGTTACCGCAACGAATCCACAAATAGATTATGAAGGAAAAAAAGAATTTCTTATTGATGCAGCATGTTTCCCGGGATCAAATGGCTCGCCAGTATTTCGTTTTAATGAAGGTGCTTATATTGAAAACTCTTCTTTCATAGCAGGCGGAGGACAGATTAATTTTCTAGGCATAATTTACGCAGGTCCACAATATACAGTAGAAGGAACCATTATCGTTAAGAATATCCCAACAAAACTGGAACCGCGATCAAATAGCGATATCCCAGTAAATTTAGGATTTGTACTGAAAGCCGATCTTTTTACAGACTTTGAACCCATACTCAAACAAATTATGCAATTTGACGAAAAGAAGGGCGAAAGTGAGAATTGAAAAAAACTCTCCGAGTAAATGTAACGCTATGGTATGCATACGTACTGATCAATTGCGAATTTTAATATAGAGCGAAACGCGACCACGTGAACTGCTGGGCGATACTCCCATTCGGCAAATGTTTTAATTAAATGCCGCGAAGGTTACATACTTATATTTTTTCGCAGTTGAAAAATCCGTTTATATTCCCACTCTATCAGCGGTCAAATTTTTCACCGCTCATAAACGGTAATTCCGATGCGGTCGATATGATCTTTGAGCGCCGGATTTTTTATTCCGGCATAAGGTTGAACGTCGAATTTCTGCGGCAATGGGAGTTCGTTTAAATCGAGGCTGATTTGTTCTGCCAGTTGTGAATCAATTTCGCCGAAAAACGCGATGTCGATGTCGGAATTAGCGGCGTGCATTCCTTTAGCACGTGAGCCGAAAAGCACGGCGCGCTCAACCGCCGGAAATTTTTTGAGAACGGTGCGGATCAACGTTGCAGTTTTTTCGTCCAGTCCGGCGGTCATATTATTTTTCCAAGAAAGAAATCGTGCAGTTCACCGAGCGCCGGCAGATAATCTGTTTTTACGCGACCGATGACTTCTAAAAATTTTGCAAAGTCGTAGCAGTGCGACATCAGATTGCGGTCGAGCATCATTTTCATAAACACATCGCCGTCTTTGATAATTCCGGCGGCGAATGCCTCTTTGATTACACTGCGCGGAGTGATTTCCAGAAATGTCGCGCCATTTTCAATCAGGTAATCTTTGGCGGTTTTCCACGCGAGTTCGAACGTGTATTCAAACCGCTGAACGAGTCCTTCCTGCTCCAGCGGATTAAATTCGCCGACGTCCGCTTCTTCCAGCGCACCGCGCAAAAGCACAAATGCTCTGTCAAAATTCCGGAACCGTTGTTTCCACCGAATATCCTGTTCTTCTTTCATTGCGGCATAGAATACCACATGCGTCGGAAAATTAAAAGTCTCTGTTTTGTATTCGTGCGGCGGATGACGACGGCGCGCCACCCCTACCTTTTTATTCGCGTTCATTGGCGTTCATTCGCGGTTGAAAAATTAGTTTATATCCGTTTGATCCGCGGTTTGAATTATTTCCTTTCTGTTTTGCGTTCCAATCTCACCGGGTGATGGATAAAATCCAGCGTATTATGAGAACAGAAAAAGATTCTTTCGGCGAACTTCAGGTTCCGGACGATGCGATGTACGGCGCGCATACCTGCCGGTCGATTGCGAATTTTAATATGGCGGGCGAGCCGCTGCCTGTCGAATTGATTTACGCGATGGTTCAGTTGAAGCAGGCGTGTGCGGCGGCCAATGCGGAGCTCGGTCTCCTGTCACCTGAAAAAGCAGTGGCGATTGCCGGCGCGTGCGGCGATGTGCTGAGCGGCAGGTTTGACGATCAGTTTCCAATCGATCTGTTTCAGGCGGGTTCCGGCACGTCCAGTAACATGAATGTAAACGAAGTGCTGGCGAATCTGGCAGCGGAATCGCTTGCCGGTGCGCGCGGCGACCGCAAAACGGTTCATCCGAACGACGATGTAAACAGGGGCCAGTCGACGAACAATATATTTCCGTCGGCAATTCGTGTCGCGGCGGTGCAGCGCTGCGGCGCACTGTTTCAGGCGCTGGACGAGCTGATTGAGGCGCTGAATAAAAAAGCGGATGAATTTTCTGGTGTCTGGAAAGCCGGCCGCACGCATCTGCAGGATGCGGTGCCGGTAACGCTCGGACAGGAATTTGCGGCATGGGCGCATGCGTTGCGTAAAGCGGAACGGCGCGTGGCATGTACGTGCATGGATCTGCTTGAACTGGGAGTCGGCGGCAACGCAATCGGCACCGGTGTAAATACCCCGGCGGCCTTTCGCGAAAAAATTATCAGTGCATTGAATCAGGCCACCGGACAGGAATATCGCGTCGCCACGAACGGTATTGAAATTACGCAGTTCCTTTCCGATATGGGCGCATTTTCCGGCGCATTGAAACTGCTGGCGCTGGATATTAATAAAATTGTGAACGACCTGCGTCTGATCAGCTCCGGCCCGAATACCGGACTCGGCGAGATTAATCTGCCGGCAGTGGAACCGGGCTCATCAATTATGCCCGGCAAAATTAATCCGGGCATTTGCGAAGCTGCGAATATGGCCTGCCTCCAGGTGGTCGGCAACGATGCGGCGGTAGCCGCAGGATGCGCCGCCGGTCAGCTTGAATTAAATACGCACATGCCGCTCGTCGGCGTGAATATTGTTAAGTCGTTAAACATTCTGATCCGCGTCTGCGCGGCGCTGGACAAAAAATGCGTGCGCGGAATCACGGCGAATGAAGCGGTCTGTAAAAATTACTTCGAGCGCAGTGCCGGGCTGCCGACAATTTTAAACCCGGTTCTCGGCTATGATCGTGTGGCAGAACTTGTAAAAGAGAGTCTTGCCACGGGCAAAACGCTGACGGAGCTCGTCCGCGAAAAAAACCTGCTGCCGGAAAAAGAATTCGCCGCCCTGCTCGCAAATTCAAATCGTCCGCAAGACTAAATACATCAAATTTGATGTTGACCGGTATGCAATTCAGCGTAGAGTTTTATGTGTCAGAAAACGGAAGAACTCCGGTTCGTGAATTTCTGGATGAATTGGAAATAAGCGATCCCTGTGATTTTGCTGCAGTGATGGCAGGGTTGGCAAAATTGCGTCACTGTCAATATCACCGCCCTCCGCTTTCGAAGTCGCTGGGCAATGAGTTGTTTGAGTTGCGGCATGTTGGAAAATTAAATATCCGCGTTCTGTATTTTTTCATGCGCGGACAAAGAATTATCGCGGTACACGGAATCCGTAATAAAGGCACATCGATTCCTGCACGCGATTTGCAAACGGCAGCCGGGCGAAGGAAAGACTGGGTCAAACGGAATGAAACAACGTGAAACAAATTTTGATGCATATCTGAACAAACGTTTAGCAGATGAAGATTTTTTCAACCGCTTCGAACGTGCCGGTGAAGCGTGGGATGTCGCGCTTCAAATTGCTGAACTGAGAGAAGAAGCCGGACTTTCTCAAGCCGAATTGGCGGAAATGCTGCACACATCACAGCAGCAAATCAGCCGGTTGGAATCACCGGCATATAAGGGACATTCTCTGAGCATGCTGCGGCGCGTTGCACAGGCATTGAATGCAGATTTAAAAATAACGTTTGAGCGGAATTTTGACTCACCCGTTCTGGCAGAAAAACCTACGTTTTCTTATAAGACAAAGAAAAAATGAGCATTCTGATTCAGCAGGTTGAGTTGGACGGCGCGCCGGTGGATGTATTGATTGACGGCTGCCGGTTTAAAACAATCGGCGCGTGCGCCGGTATGTCAGCCGGTACAGTTATTGACGGCCGCGGCTTTGCAATTCTGCCGACGTTCCACAACGCGCACACGCACGCAGCAATGACGCTGATGCGCAGTTACGCCGACGATCTCGAGCTGTTTACCTGGCTGAATGAGTATATCTGGCCGCTCGAAGCAACGCTGACGGAAGAGGATATTTACAACGGCGCACGGCTGGCGTGTCTGGAAATGATTAAATCCGGCACGACATTTTTTAATGATATGTACTGGTATTTTCACGGCACGGCGCGCGCGGTGGAAGAGATGGGCCTGCGCGCCGCACTGTCGAATGTATTAATTGACGCCGGCAATCCGCAAAAAACCGCAGAGGCAATTGCGCTGGTGCGCCGGCTGTATGAAGAGCACCGGCAGTACAGCGACCGCATTATTTTTCAGCTCGGCCCGCATGCCATCTACACCGCATCAAAAAAACTGCTGCGCTGGTGCGCCGAATTTGCCGGAGAAAACGACCTGCCGATTCATACGCATCTGTCCGAAACTGAAAAAGAGGTGCGGGATTGTATGGTGCACACCGGCATGCGCCCGCCGGAATATCTGGACTCCATCGGCGTTCTCTCACCGCGCATGACAGCGGCGCACTGCATCTGGCTGTTGCCGGCGGAAATGGATCTGCTGGCTGCGCGCGGTGTGAAAGCGTTGCACTGTCCTGTTTCAAACATGAAACTTGCATCGGGCAAATTCCGGTTTTCCGATGCAGTGCGCGCCGGCATCCGGATTGCTATCGGAACCGACGGATGCTCATCGAATAACTCGTTGGATATGCGCGCCGAAATAAAGACGGCGGCGCTGCTTGAAAAACATTTTACGGGCAATCCCACTGCGCTGAACGCACAGGACGCGTGGTACGCCGGAACCCGCGCCGGCGCCGGAATTTTCGGACTCGACAGCGGACGCATTGCCGAAGGCGCACTCGCCGATTGCATGCTGGCTGATTTGAATAACGAACGGCTCGCGCCGGGATATCATCTGATCGACGATATGGTCTACAGTGCCGGCAGCAGCTGTATTGACACGGTGATTTGCAACGGAAAAATTTTGATGCAGCGCCGGCATGTTGCCGGCGAAGAAGAAATTATCGCCAAAGGTCGCGAATACCGGAAAAAATTAAAGCGCTGAAATTTTTCAGCGCCGGTTAATCAGCATACGTCCGCAATAACTGCAGGCAACCAGCTTGGCGGGATTCAGTGCATCGTTGATGATCTGCGGCGGCAGTTTCATATGGCAGCCGGTACAATAGTCTTTATCCACTTCGACGACGGCAAAATCACCTTTATTGGTAAGAATGCGGTTATACCGGGCAAGCAGCGGCGGGTTGTTTATCCCGGCGGCAAAATGTTTGCGGTCATTGATCCGTTCAGCAATCTCTGCTTCAACCTCTTTTAACCGCTCCTCGAGCATCTCAATCTCTTCTGCGACACCGGCTTCCTCTTGTTTCAGCTCCGCTTCGCGTTCGGCTACGGCGGCTTTGGCCGTTTCGTTCTGCTCCATGAGTCCGATCGCGCGGTCTTCCAGTACAGAGATCTCCTGTTCCTCAACGGCTACCTGACTGAGCAGCGCACGATACTGCTCATTATTCTTGGCTTCCATCTGCTGTTGCTTATATTTCGTGATTTTTTCGCGCCGGGAGGCAGCGTCAACTTCAATCTGATGCAGTTCGGCAGTCAGTCGTTTCAGCTCTTCTTTGGCGGATTCGAGTCTGGCTTTTGCACCTTCGAGCTGTTTTTCAATGTCCGATTTTCGAATCGGAATGTCTCGTACTTCGCGGCGGAGACGGGCAGTTTTACGATCCTTTTCCTGCAGGACCAGCAGTGCTTCGAGCGGATGCGCCATATTCTCTCCTTCAGATTTCAAGAACAAAATTGAGGGAGGAGTGTACGGCGTTGCAGCGGGCACGACAACAGAAAATCGCAATTAACTTCCGGGATGAATCAGCGGCTGTCCCTGTTTGCACAGCGGACACTCCGCCGGCTCCCACGTCACCGGTTCAATCAGACCCAAGAGATCTAAAAGGTGACGTTGCAAACCCAACAGCCATTTCTACGGTTAATTTAAAAAATACTTTTCCACTTGATCGTTGCCCGCTTATCCCGGCTCCATGTCATCAAAACAATCGCTCCAGTCTTCAGTGTATTCCTCTCCGGGAACACCCCACACATTGACAGATGGGTCTGGTCCAACGTCCTGCTTAAAATACTCCCAAGTCCCAGGAATCGGTGGTTGATCGGCATATTCCAGGGAATCATCTTCTTTTGTACGAGAGTCGGACTTAGATATAGGTTCCGACCATATCCGTACTCCGACGAACCATCCAGACCGGTCAGGAGAACGAACTAGATAGCTGCGGTTTTTTTTTGCAGCGGCTTTGGCTTCCTCAAACGTTAAGAAAAAAAGTTCTTTTCGACGTTTCATCTATTTGTCCTATGAATATCAGAGATCGGCTTTTCTAACAAATCCCCCAATAGAATTTCTTGAACTAGTGTTACATATAAAAGTTACACCATCATAGGATGCTTTCAAGTGTGAAGTTACTCACTGGGAATTCTGTCAGAAAATTTAGTGCGTTGAATCAAGATAATTTGAACAAGAAAATTAAATAAAGATACAATATTATATTAACTTCCGGGATGAATCAGCGGCTGTCCCTGTTTGCACAGCGGACACTCCGCCGGCTCCCACGTCACCGGTTCAATGTTCAGCAGGCTGACCAGCGGATAGTTAAACTGCGCCTTGCCGCCGCTGCGGTCGACCAGCACACCGATGCTTTTCACAATACCGCCGTGCTGTTCAACAATATCAACCGTTTCCTGCACGCGGCCGCCGCGCGTGATCACATCTTCAGCCACCAGAAACCGTTCGCCCGCTTCAATTTTAAACCGGCGCAGCTCCAGCATTTTGTCGGCATTTTTTTCAACAAAGATAAAACGTTTGTCCAGCGCGCGCGCAACTTCGTGTCCAACCGGAATTCCGCCGAGCGCCGGAGAAATGACCGTATCCACCTCCGTCAGTCCGGGAGTCGTCTTCATCTTCTCCGCCAGCGCGGCGCAAACCTGCGCGGCAATGCGCGGATACTGCAACAGCAGCGCGCATTGGAAAAATTTGTCTGAATGCAGTTTGGAGCGCAGTTCAAAGTGACCGTTCAGCAGCGCTTTTGTATCTTCAAAAATTTTCAACATTTCATTTTCTGTCATTGTATTGTCCTTTCTATTTGAAATTTTAGACAGGATTACAGGATTTATAATATCTGAGAGCTCCTGTTATCCGGTCAAAAAATTATTTCGCAACATTCATGTTTTCAAAGCGGACCCGGTATTCCTGCCCGCCGCCGAATTCAAGAATGCGCTGCACATGTTTACCGAGGATATCCGCTTCAAGGTTCACTTTCGTGCCGATCTTAAACTCAGACATATCGGTTTCTTCAATGGTATGCGGAATGATGTGCACCACAAAACCATCGTCCGTTAGCTCCGCAACCGTCAGCGAAATTCCGTTGAGTGCAATCGAACCTTTATACACCATCAGCATTAACATCTCCGGCGGCGCTTCGATGGTAAATTTAAAATCGCGGTCGACGCGCTCAATTTTGCGGACAACCCCGGTGCCGTCGACATGGCCGGTAACAATGTGTCCGCCAAGCGTATCGCCGAGCGCCAGCGCGCGTTCCAGATTGACCATCGAACCGGCGGTTTTTTCGCCGAGATTTGTCTTATCAAATGTCTCTTTAAGCACGTCAAATGAAAAACTGTTTTCGCCCATGGCCGCAACCGTCAGGCATGTTCCGTTCACTGCGATGCTGTCGCCGAGATTGACCGGCGAATCAAACGGACGGTTCGGTTCCAGTGTAATCCGTCCCGCTTCGCCGCTCATCGTCACATCGGTTACTTTTCCCAGCCGTTGAATAATTCCGGTAAACATAAACACTCCTTTCTTCAGTCGCAGCTCTGAATGCCCAAGGTCTCGACATTCGACCGGCGACGTTCAGACTTTCGACATAGCTGCCTTAATTAAAATATCTTCTCCCAACCGTTCAACATCATTAAAAACCAGTTGCGGCATATCGTCCAGCATCCAGCCCCGCTTGCCGAACATTGGAATGCCGGCACCGCCGAGAATTGCCGGCGCCATAAAAATCAGAAGTTCGTCGACCAAACCGGCGCGGATCAGCGCGCCGGAAAGCTCGCCGCCGCCCTCGCACAGAACGTGCATGATGCCGCGCCCGCCGAGATCGCGCAGAATGTCTTCCGGCGGGGCGCGAGTCACGATCGTGCGCTCCGCCGCTTCATCGGTGAGCACAGCGGAATCTGCCGGAATTGCCCCGCCGGCGATAATGCGCCACGGTTTGCGTCCTTTTGCCGGGCGCGGCAGCAGCGACGGATTATCGGCGCGCACCGTTCCGGCGCCGACCAGGATTGCATCGACCCGCCGCCGAAGCTCCTGCACGCGCCGGCGCGCCGGCGCGCCGGTAATCCATTTTGATTTTCCGGATGAATCGGCAATCTGTCCATCGAGTGTTACACCGAGCTTCAACGTGACAAACGGCAGACCGGTGAGAATGCGTTTGGCAAACGGCGCAACGAGTTCCTCCGCTGCCGTGCGGCAGATTCCGGTGCTCACCTCGATTCCCGCACGCCGTAAAATTGTGATTCCGCGTCCGGCGTGCACCGGATTCGGATCTTTGGCGCCGATGACCACACGCGGAATTTTACGCTGTAAAATCAAGTCGGTGCAGGGCGGAGTTTTGCCGCATGTTGAGCACGGCTCAAGCGTTACATAGAGCATGGTGTGTTTTAGATCGCCGGAGATTTTCTTCAAACAGTTTACTTCGGCGTGCGCGCTGCCGGCGGTTTTATGAAATCCCTCGGCAATAATTTTTCCGTTGCGAACCAGTACTGCACCGACCGGCGGATTCGGCCGCGTCAGTCCTTCGCCGCGCCGCGCGAGTTCGAGCGCGCGCTGCATGAATGGTTCGTGCGAATTCATTGTGTCGTATAGGTACTTCGTCCGGGGCGGCCGATCTCCTTTTGAATGCGGTCGAGCACACCGTTGACAAACCGGCCGGACCCCCGGTTGCTGTAGGCCTTGGCAATTTCAACCGCTTCGTTGATAGAAACCACCGGCGGGATATCGCCGCGAAACATCATTTCATACACAGCAACGCGCAGCACGTTGCGGTCGAGCACGCCGAGCCGCTCCATGTCCCAGTTGTCGGTATAGCGCGAAATCATACGGTCCAGCTCACGGCGTTTTTCCAGCACGCCGCGTACAACATCCTCAACATACGCCCGGTCGCGCGCCGCCGGTTTTTTATCCGGATCGCTCCAGAAATCCGGCAGCGCAACATCCAGTTCTTCCGGATTAAATTCCGTTTGAAACAAAAACTGCACCGCCCACTCGCGCGCCAGCCGGCGCCCGGTAATTTTGCTCATAAGTCACCTTCGAATTGCGGGAATAAAGCCGTCGGACATATCACCGCTGTTTCCTCTATGTTAAATCCGCTTACAAGCGGCGATATGCTGCACGCCATCGCCGCACTCCGAAAAATCATTTTAATTGTTTCATCACGCCGGCGGTTTCAATCGCCGCTTCAGCGGCGTACCAGCCGCGGCTTGTGCGGCTGCTCGTGCAGCGTGCCGCCGCCTGTTCCCAGTTCCGTGTGCCGACGATCTCGTTAATGACCGGAACACCATACTCGCGCGCAATATCCAGCAGCGCAAGTCCGGTTGACTCGCCGATCATCTGCGCATGCGGTGTTTCGCCTTCAACCACCACGCCAAGAGCAATCAGCGCATCAAATCCGCCGGTTTTTGCCAGCTCGTTGATAACCACCGGAATTTCATACGCACCCGGCACCTGGAAAATTTTAATTTCCGCCGCACCGTTTTCCTGCAAACATGTTTCCGCATCGCCGGCGAGCTGTGCCGTCAGCTCTGCGTTAAACCGGCTGACGACAATGGCGAACCTCATTCCGGCGGCGTTTAATTCAATTGCTGGAAAATGCTTATTCATAAATTCCTTTGGACTGCGGCGATAAAGTATTACAGCAGATGCTGCATTTTGTCGCGTTTTGTGTTCAGATAGCGTTCATTGTACGGCGTGGAAGGAAACACGATCGGCACGCGTTCAACAATCTCGATGCCGTATTTATCCAGTCCTTCAATTTTCGCCGGATTGTTGGTGAGCAGTTTGATTTTTGTCATACCGAGATCGCTGAGAATCTGCGCACCGATTCCGTAATCGCGCAAATCCGGCTCAAAGCCGAGCTTCACATTGGCTTCCACGGTATCCAGCCCCTGATCCTGCAGCTCGTACGCATGGATTTTTTTGGTCAGCCCGATGCCGCGCCCCTCCTGCCGCATATAAATTACGGCGCCATATCCGTATGCGCTGATCATATCCATCGCGCACCGGAGCTGCTCGCCGCAATCACAGCGCTGTGAACCGAACACATCGCCGGTGAGGCATTCACTGTGAACACGCACCAGCGGAAACGGCTTTTCCGCTGACGGCTCACCGACAAACAGCGCGAGATGCTCTTTGTGATCCACAAACGAATCGTACATCCGCAGCATAAAAGCGCCGTGAGCCGTCGGCAGGTTCACCTGCCGCTCGCGCCGAATCAGTTTTTCCTGAACATAGCGATGGCGGGCAATTTCGGCGACGGATGTCATTTTCAAGTTATGTTTTTTTACGAATGCAACGAGATCCGGCAGGCGCGCCATTGTACCGTCGTCGTTCGTCACTTCACAGATAACGCCGGCGGGCTTCAATCCGGCGAGCTTCATCAGATCGATCGTCGCCTCGGTATGGCCGGAACGTTCGAGTACACCGCCGTCCACGGCGATCAACGGGAAAATATGGCCGGGGCACAGCAGATCTTCCGGTTTTGTATTTTCGTCAACAAGCGCCTGCACCGTCATGGCGCGTTCGGCGGCGCTGATGCCGGTCGTACAGTTTGCGGTATCCACCGACACCGTGAACGCAGTTTTAAATTTATCGCCGGTGTGCCGGACGTTCATCCGGCGCAACCCGAGTTCTGCCGCGCGCTCCGCCGTGATCGGCGCACAAACCAGACCGCGCGCATGTGTGATCATAAAATTGATGTGGTCGCCGGTGCAAAACTCGGCGGCGCAAATCAGATCGCCCTCATTTTCCCGGCGCTCGTCATCCGTCACCAGCACCATTTCGCCGCGCCGCAGTGCAGCCAGCACATCCTCTATCGGATCAAACAGTTTTTCACCCATTGCAACTTTCCTTTTATATGCACGAAAACCCTGAAGATCGCAGTCTTTCAGGGCATAAAGGGTTCCGCGCTATCTTCTTTCATCCAGACTCTACTGTCGGTTGCAGAATCACACTGCATCAGCCTTGCGGCTCGCGGACTTTTAACCGCCGGTCAGGAATTTCACCCTGCCCTGAAGATGGTTGCAATTATTGATATTTCCGGCATCAGTGCAAGGTTTTTATATCGCAAGCAGAAACCCGCTCAGATTTTTCACACAGAGCAAACGAAGAGAACGAAGCGTTTTTTGACAGGATTTACAGGATCGTGGCGCAGACATTCCTGTCTGTGCTTCAGGCGATATCTCTGCCTGCCCTTTTCGCACAAGATTGATTGAGCAGACAGGAATGTCTGCTCCACATCGCACGAACCCTATTTTACGTTTTCTACAATTTTCACTTCACCTTCAATTAACCCGTAAAGCTCATAAACAATCTGATAAATCTCACTTTCTTCGGCGTAGTGGAAACTTTCGAAATTTTATTTTTATATGTTTAATTTCCCGGATGAATTTCTCACGGACAGCTCGTTTTTTTGAAACAGGAGCAACCGGTGAACACATCCACTCCGGCACCGGATGCAGCGTTTCGTAGGCTTCATTTTTACGCCCCTGACTATCCGGGTCATGTAATTCCCATACTTTGATTTCATCGGACGTATATGAATCGTGTTGACAGCATTGTGAATCAACAATCCGTTTGATATTTTCAGGATGCAATTCGATCACATCAATCTGGTCAGCCGTCTTTTTGATCGAGAGAAACATCCGGTCCTCCGAATCCTCTGACCTGGCAGAAAATATTGACCCGGCAGACAACGCATCCCAACACAGCTGCTCGTCTTCTTGAACCTCCTCGGGTGTTAAAACTCTGAGCATATGCTCTCCTTTACGTCCAAAGATAAAAACGCAGATCAATCAACCGATGCAGATTTCTTTGATCTTCATCTTTCCACTCATCATCCAGCCGCCTCGACTCCTTCAACGCATTCACATACTCCGGATATTTGATGGGATCGACCGAAAGTAAAAGAGATGAACCGTCTAGCTGGGGCTCCCACCTTTCCTTTTCAGTTGGGCGCGGAATGGTTTTATCATTCAGCGGATCTTTTCGTGCCGGACGTTCCTGAGTCCACCAGTTGTAAAGATAAAGCACTTCATCGTATACGGCAGCTTCTGCTGGATTATCTTCGGATCGTGTCCTGCTGGCAATCTCGTGAAACATTTCCTCTTCAACAAAATCGACCAGACATTGAAATGCCGAATGTAAAATCAGATTGTCCCTATCCTGCCAACCGCGTTTCAATGTTTTTATTTTTAACGAATATTTCATTTTTCAGATGAATTTTCTAAGATAAACGTAATGCTTTCAATCCGATCAATTTGTCTGCTTTTGGATGGATCCATGGAAGACCTCGAGGCGTTTGCACATCCAAAAAAAGATGAGAAAGATGGGCGGCAACAAAAACCTTTAACAAGCGATATCCTGCTGTATTTTTGTTTTCGGACAGGCAGGCTGCCGCAACCAGACATGCGCATCCCGCAAAACTGTGCAGACTTTTTCGATGCCAAGACCCTCCGATTGAAGCAGGCTCAAGAATATCAACCAAAGTACCGCCCAGATAACCGACAAGCCCTGCACCCAAAACTTCCGGTAAACTGAATTCTTCCTGTTCACCTGCACGCAGACGCTGAATTTGAAACATGGTATCAGCTACCGTTCCTGCAACGACCCCTAAACTTGCATGTGTTTTCCCATTTGCCATTTTACACCTTTGCGTCTTCCACAATCTTCACTTCATCTTCAGTTAACCCGTAAAGTTTATAAACAATTTGATCAATCTCGGCCTCGAATGCCGACACATCGGCATCCGGGTTTTTCTTTTTTATTTTCAAAATTTTTACAACAAGCTGATTGAGTTTTTTATTATTTACATCACATAACGGTGATTTTCGCAAATAAACAGGCTTTATTTCATAATCAAAATACCGATTTAAATATAGCCAGTTGAATAAACTAGAGTTTAAAACCCCAAGCAATCCCTCTAATTTAAACCCTTTTCGAGCGATGATATTCGAAATCCGATTAAGATTGTATTTCTGCTCATAATCAATAGTTGCAACTATTCTCTGTTTAATGGAGAGATTGCGTGTCCGAACAATCAAAATTTTTGGATCAGTAAAAAATTTTTCTTCCGGTAAAGTGCGTCCTCGAGAGCCCTTGCTTTTTACAAACTCCCGATCGTACATAATATATCCATTTGAATTAGGCGGAGCGTATCGCTGAATACCTGTCCCTGTAATCATCAAGTGGTATCGATCATCGATCTTTTTTGATGAAGTTAATTCGGATTTAATGTAGCCAGTGTTTATACCTACACCAAACTCAAACCCTGTTTCGATATTCGGAAATGAGTCAAGCAATCGTTTAACTAATTTGTAATCACAATTTTCAAGAAGATAATCAAAAACGTATGAATCATTGTTTTTAAATCGCTCCTGACTAATATAATATTTATCAGCGGAATTGATTGCGAGAGGGGTTGGCGGGACAACAATCATAATCTGAGGATTGCTTTCTTGTATTTTTTGAATCACATAAATTGCAGAATCAACAGTAGCTTCCTCAAAAACTTTTGGACCTAAAGGCGTTAACATTATAAATTTCGTTTTCTCAAGAATAAATTGTCGACTCTTTTCAAACGAAGTTTGTAACAAGAATGAAGAATTGGTTATAAACGAACTTATTCCTTTTATCGAATTTAAAGCCACCCCTCTTTCAATAAAAAATTTGTATAAATCAAAATTTCCGGACACGTTATAATAATTAGTTTTAAAATACTCTTTCAAGCTAGCTACTTCTGAATTCCGATAAACATATGGCGGATTCCCAATCATAATATCGAAGCCGATAAAGTTTCCGTCATCGTCGAGAGCTTCCGGAAACTCAAAACGCCATTCAAATGCGTTTTCATAAATCCGGTTGCTTTTTATGGCTTCGATTTCGGCTTCCAGTGTTTCAATTACAGCGGTGTGCTCTTTAACTTTTTTGTTCCAGTCGGCTTTTTCTTTTTTCGACAGTTCAAACATTTGCGTTTGATTAGTCAGTTCAAAAAGTTTACCGCGTTCTTTGCGCAGGCGAACCATGCGCGGATCGTTGGCATAAATTTCTGCCTCGAAGTTGCTTTTTATGTCGTCGATCAGTTTTTCAAACTCCCGCTTCTGCTCTTTGTTTTTTGCATTGCGATAGTTTTTTACTGCCAGACGGTATGTATCGATAGTCCATTTGCCTTTTTTGAGTGCTTTTTTCAGATCGGAATCGAGTGCAAACCGGCTGATGAGCGAATTGCCGCATTTGATGTTGATGTCGATATTCGGCAGTGTTTCGAGTTCGTTTTCTGTTTTATAATAGGCGTTTTTCAGCAGTTCAATCCAGAGGCGCAACCGGCATATTTTTACAGAATTCGGATTGATGTCCACACCGAACAGGCAGTTTTCAATGATGGTTTCTTTTTCATGGAAAAGTGCTTCCTGTATCCGCTGACTGTCGGGCAGTTTCGGTTTGTAATCAAAAAACTCGCCGTCTTCATCCGTAACGAACAGTTCATCGTTGACGACTTCGACGTGTATATTTTTCAACCGCTTTCCGGCGCGGTCGCACAGAATTCCCATTTCACTTTTTAATGCGATAATTTCGTTGAGCGCGGAAACCAGAAAATGCCCGGAACCGACGGCCGGATCGCAGATTTTCAGTGAATTAATAATCCGGTTGGCGTCGGCGTTGTCATCAATCCGCTCAACCAGTTCGTCCACCGTTACGCAACTCCACCCTTTTTCCTGATTAAATTTTTGAATCACTGCCCGCCGGATGGTTTCGCGGCACATATACATCGTAATAAAACCGGGCGTGAAAAAAGAGCCGTCTTTATAACCGTTGATTTTTTCAAAGATCAATCCGAGCACCGCCGCGTTAATGAGCGTTTTACTCTCTTCCTGGATTTCTGCCGAGCCTTCCGATGTAAAATCGTACGCATCCAGGAAGTCAAAAAAGTATTCCAGCGCATCCAGTTCGCCGGTACGTTTCCGGCCTTTCCGGTCTTTCAATACTGTCGCAGAAAGAACCGGAAGCGGGCGATCTTTGATCTGGCTGATAAATAATCCGGCATGCTCGATGGCAGCAGGTTCAAACAGCGAACTGTTAAGATACGGCACCCTGTCAAACCGTGCATTCATTTCACTGCGGCGTTCCGGCGGAATTCTGGCCAGCACTTCGAAAAACAGGCTGTTGAGATCGTCGTAGTTGCGGATTTTTTCTTTATTCAAAAACGCATGCTTCCGGTCACCCTTGTGATAGGCAATTAATTGCGCTTCGAGCAGTTTTAAAAACAGAATGCGGTTTGTCCATGTAATCGCCAGTTCCAGCGCCACATTAAAAAGCCGCTCTTCTGTGTTCGCGCCGAACCGCTGCGGTTTTTCGAGCCGGGAAGTTTTATCAAGGCTGTCGAGATGAACGATCGCATTTTCGAGCAGCGATCCGGTGTCGCGTTCATTTTCCGGTTTTCGCTCAATCAGCTTCTTTCCTTTTTCTCTGCGTTCCGTCAGACCGATAATATGAAGCAGTTCTGTATAAAATTTCTTGTCCAGCGTGTTGCTGTCGTTGACAAACGGCAGTTTTAACAGATGTGCCGGCGAGAGAATTTTAAACAGCGGAAGTAGTTTTGCGTCGTTAGCTTGATCGACCGACCGAAAATCAATGTGCGTAAAACAGATGTCGCCAAGCACCGCATCAATAAACCGCGGCGCAATTTCTTTATAGAACCAGTCCGTTTTTGTTCCGCTGAGCTGTCCATCGTCAAAACTGCGAAATAAATGTACCAGTTCTTTATTTTTTGCAAAACACTGCTCAAAAACCTGTGCATCAAAAATGAACCATTCATACACATTGGTGACAATCAGATGCCGGAGTTCGAGATTATTATTTGTGATCCGTTCACGCAGATAATACAGAAGCAGTTCATGGAACTGCTTTAACATTAACCCGGTCAAGACGAAGCATTTCTGTCTGGTTGGACGGTTTTTTCGCTTCAATAATTACACCGACCGGAGTTTTGGCGCTGTTGCCGGTGTGAATGACCAAATCGTTATATCCCTTGGTATTAATAAAAAACTGCGGATCAAATCCTGTTTTCTTTAAAAAATCAGACAGCAGATTTTTGTGAAATTCCTCTGATTCCGCCGGATTAACGCACCCCAGCAGCGTCGCAAATTCCGCTTTAAACCGTTCAACTTCAAAGCGGCCCGGCTTAACTTTTAAAAAAGCTTTATTCAGCGAATCACGCGGCTTGAGTGCTTTATATTCCATGATTGTTTTTCAGGTTAACGTCATATTTATAAACGGGCGCTTAACCGTTTTAAAAGCTGATATGTATCAATACATTCAACACTGCCGAATGTGTCACAGATATTGGGAATTTTTATTTTTTTCGAATCCGCCCCAACCCGTTTTTCATGCGTTACTAAAACATCCGTTGCAACCAGCGCATGAGCAATTATCCATGGATCCGCTCCTGCTAAAAACTTATCTATATTTGCAGAAGGACAATCGCTTTGCTGTACCTGATTGACGATTTCAGCATATTTTTTCTGAACGTTCTCATCAGGCTCAAGAAAAAGTTCTTTATATTCTTTTACCCATTCCGAGAGTTCATCGTCATAACGGATTAATTCATCATAAACAAAATAAGAACTGTATACCGTTCCGGATTTTATCTGGTCTCCAAACCAGTTCCAGAATGCCGGAAAAATTTCAAATGGATACGGTCCGTTTTTTGCCTGAATCAACACGTTTGAGTCAAAGCAGAAACGGGGCATTATATGACTCCCGCCTCAGACGCCAGCTTATTGAGTGTTGTCATTGTTGTTCCAAGAGTCCGGCAGGCATCACGAAACAGCATACGACCCTCATATGCTGCGACAAGCACTGTATCTGTCAATAAACGGCTGTTCCGGACTGGAACTGTCATTACAGGCGGCGGGCCGCCGTTATCGTTCTTTTTCCGGCGATGGCGGGCAGCTTCAATTCGATAAAGCTCATCAAAAACAGAACGATTGATGTAATTCAGGTCTTTTGCCCGATATAACAGGACCAATCCGCTAACACGGAAATGACGCGTTAACTCGTGAATATTTTCCTGCGGTTCTTTTGCAGCATTCCACAGATATTTCATTTCATCAGCAGGAACCAGCAGTTCCGCTGCCACTTTATTGCAAAAAACTTCAATCTGTTTTTGCGTTCCGCCGGAATAATTCATTGCTTGATTGGAAATGCCGCTTTCGCCGATCCATAAATGAACCAATTCGTGCGCCAATGTAAAAATCTGAGCAGCGGGAGCATCTTTTCCGTTTAGGAAAACCACAGGCGCGTATGCATCGCTGATGGCAAAACCGCGAAACTCTTCTACAGAAAGAGCCCGATGAGTATTGCCTCCCACAATCCCACTGCGCATTACCAATATTCCAACACTCTCTGCGCGGTGAATAAATGCCCTGAGAAAATCTCCTCCATTTTTTGCGGTGCGGCGCATTTCATTATCCAGCCCCAATACCGTTCGAATATCTGCAACCACTGCATTAATTTCATCCCGAACAGAATATTTGCCGATAAATGGACGCGGTTCAGCCCCTTCTTCTATAATCAACTCAAGGTATTCCTGCTGTTTATAGAGAACTTCATTAAGCTGATCACGAAAATCAACACTCAATTCAACACGTTCTCCATCACGGACCGTTCGTAAATCAGGCAGAATCACTGTTTCTTGCGGCGGATTCTGTAAATACAGCCAGCCTAGTGGGACATGCATTGTTTTGGCTATATCCTGAGCCTGCCGAAGCGTCGGAAAATCATCTCCGCGTTCCCATAATTCAAACCGGGCAGGTGTCACGTTTAATTTTTTCGCACTGTTCTCAACAGAAAAACCGGCGCGTTTTCGTGTCCACAAAATCATGTTCGGTTGTATATATGCTTTCATTCCTTGTTGTTATAAAAACTAGACTGTTTCAGAAGAAATCTCAAGGTCTGTACTAATTTTATTTCTTTGTATAACGATATTCGGCAATGAACAACTCAATGTATATCGATAGAAAAATTGTCTTTTTCATACATTTCGATCTGTATCGCCAACGATGCAAGCTCTTCCTCTTCCGGAGAATCCGGCGCTGCATCCGGCGGTTCTTTTATACACGTCAGAGCGGCTTCATTGTCCGTCTTTGTTCCAATCATTTCCCATTCATCAAATTCCCTTGATATTTTTTTAACAGCCATCCTTAGAAAAAATCACGCGACCTGTTTCGCGAATACTGATGAAGTCGTCCTGTCCATCGTGCATGCGCCGTCCAATAATGACATGATCGTCGACACCGATTCCCAGTGTTTTCCCGGCAGCAATCAGACGAAGCGTGATTTGAATATCGTTGGGCGACGGTTCCGGGTCGCCGGACGGATGGTTGTGTGCAACGATCATTGAGGAGGCGGAGTGCTGGATCGCCGGTTTAAACACTTCGCGCGGGTGGCTTAATGTTGAAGTCAACGTGCCGCGGAATACTTCAACCGGCGGAACGATCAGCCGGTGTTTCAGATCGAGCAGCAACACCCATAAATGTTCACGATCGGCCGCACGGGCACGTTCACGCAGAATGGCGGCCACATCCGCCGGTTCTTTAACATACGGCTGTCCGCCGATATTTTCCTGACTTAGCCGCCGCCCCAGTTCCAGCGCCGCTTTCAGGATTTTCGCTTTTTCTTTTCCGATACCGTGAAATTTTTGCAGCTCAGCGGTTGATGCGCGCAACAGCGCACTGAGTGATCCGTACCGGTATAAAAGTCCGCCCGCTAACTGAACTACATTTACACCGGCAGCGCCCGTACGCAGAATCAGCGCGAGCAGATCGGAATCCGCAAGATGTTCCGGCCCGACCTGATCATATTTTTCGCGCGGCTGCATCGACGGAGGCAGATCCTGCATCCGCACAGCATAGTCTTCGCCTTCTTCCCTTAAACAGATCTGTTTCACGCGCACACAATATATATTCTTTAAAAGTATTGCGCGTAAAAAACGCCGGAATATTTCCCGGCGTTTTCAGATCAATTTATTTTCAACATTAAGGCTTCAATTCAATCAGACGGTTGATTTTTCGGATCTGGTCGTCCGTCGGCGCACCGCGGAATACACGCATATTCCCCCGGTATGCTTCTGACAATTGTTTCAGGTCGCGTCCGACTTCACGTCCGGTCTGGCGGGTTGTTGTTTCAGCCAGACACACGGTGTGAATCTGCGGCGGATTTAATTCGTTCCCGATATACTGCTCATTAACAACTTCTGAAATGTGGGCATTCACCTGAGCGGCAGTGTAATCGAGATATTGTGAAATATTGTGAACGAAGCCGGGCGGCAGTCCGGCATTCTGCCGCTGCCGGTTTTCAGCACCGATTCGTGTCAATGCAGCACGCATCATGGCAGCGATCTGTTTCCGGTCCTCCTGGAGCGGCGACATGATGCCACCGGAAGTAACGTTTCCGGATGTCGCAATAGCCGTTGCAACAACATTTCCCTCCGCATCCATTTCATCTTCTTCTGTATTACCGGAAGAAGCTGTGGCACCGAGCGTGCCCCAAACTGAGAAATCGAGCAGGCGGCGTCCTTTTTCCGGGTCAACGCTGACACGCCCGATTGCTGTACTGACAACATAAATCGAATCCGCGCCCTGTTCCATCGCCGCCTGAAGTGCGCGCGGCAGTCCTTTGACATCTTCTGCGAGGGCTGAAGAATAAATGGTCAGCGGGATATAATTGTTCCGCTCATCCGTTAAGCCGGCAGAAACCGCATTCGTATTCACCGGCGCAAGCCATTCCGTAAGACCGGCAGCTGCGGACACCGGACTCAGTTCCGGACGGAACAATGCGGTTTTTCCTTCATCGTATAAAATCACATTAAACTGCGTGCTAGCCGGAAGTTCAGCAACTGTTTTGACCAGTTGATCTTTTATAAACGCATAAGCATTGGTTCCACCGCGATGACTGCGAATCATATCCGCCGATGCATCCAGCAGGAATGCAAATTTCTGCCCGCGCGCCGGCGCGCCGAAAAAGTTTACTTCACTCAGCGATGTCTTATCAGCTCTGGAAGGTTCGCCACTGAGAGCTGCCGGTGAAGAACGGCGGCGTGCAATGCTGAAATCCTGCCAGCGGTAGACACCGGCTTCGCCGCCGTAATTACGAACCAGTTCACGAATGCTGCTGGTATCCGCATCCGCCACTGCTGCCAGATGTTCCGGCATAAGCCGGACAAAACTGACGCGCGGGCGCGCCAGCTTACGCGGCAGATAATTCCGCCGGAAAACTGTTTCGGCGTGTCCGATCACCTGTTTGTCGGAATATTCAACGTAATTTAACAGACTATGTACAAAATCCGTCGGCTTGCGTTCGATACGGCGCGCTTCTTCATCCTTCTGAATGGCGGCCACGGCCTGCTTTAACAGATCATCACGCATGGTGCGATCGTCTTTGAGCAGCGGCGAATTAGCCACTGACATTTGTCCGCCGCCGCCGAACAGCTCCCACATAGAGAAATCCAACAGCAGTTCGCCTTTTTCTTTGCTGATTTTATATTTATTCCACCCCGCACCCACAATAAATACAGTGTCCGGACGCTGCTCAAATGCCGCCTGCAACCCGAGAATCCAGTTGTTGACATCTGTGCCCATCGCACTGTTATACACTTCGCGCGGTGTGTAGTTATTCTGTTCTTCGGTCAGTCCCGGTTTTTCTATATCGCTATTCACGGGAGCCAGCCATTCAACCATGGCCGTGGAATTACTTTCCGTCACCGGAACCATGGCAGGCCGGAATAAACAAACGGTATCGCCGTCATGCAGAATAACATTAAAAAGAACCGATGACGGAAGCTGCTTCAACGTCTGATTCAACTGATCTTTAATGTGAGCAAACGAGGCCGTTTTTCCGGTATCCTCTGTAATCATGGCAACCGAGGCATCGATAACAAAAATAAATTTTTCGCCCTGCGCGCGAATGCCGAAAAATTTTATTTGCGGTGCACTGGTTCCGATGCCGCGCATCAGTACGCTGAAATCGCGTCCACTGCGTGCAAACGGCATTGTGAATTTCTGAGTGCTGACAGCACCGACTTTGCCCATATCCGGCGCCGTGAACGACGGACTGGATGAGGATGTCCGGCGGCTGACAATTTTTGGCGCGCGCGATGTTTCGCGCAGTTTTTCCATTTTCGACGGCATCTGCAACTGACGCCGTTCCAGTTTAGGCGTACTGGTTGAAACGGTAAATTCTGCGTTACGTTTCTGAATGATACGCACCGCGACAATCGAACCGGCAAGCAGAATCAATACGACGTGTACAGCAATGCTGACGATTGCCGCCTCTGTACTGCGGACGTGTCCCTTGCGGGTCAGATTGAAAAATCTTTTTTTCATACCAATCCGTCTAATTCGCACCAAAAGTTATGTTTTTAATATTTGCGCCGGCGCAGGCATTCAGCACATCCACCACGCGTTCATGCAGCGCTTCATCGTCAGCATAAATTGTAATCGCCGCCGGAACATTCACCATGCGTGACGCCTCGGCGTAACGGACGAGCGTATATTCCAGCTCGGCGAGATCGCTTTTATCCGGCGCAGTGTATATCCGGCCGTTCATAATAATCGCACCGTTTTCTCCGACCTCAATAATCTGCTCGTCCGGGATGGCCACGGCTTCTGACTGCGCAACAGCGCCGGGCAGCGCCAGACTCAAATCGGCTTCAGATTTAATCAGCGTTGAACTGACCATAAAATAGATCAGCAGCAGAAACACCACGTCGATCAACGGTGCAATCTGCAGCTCCGCCTTTTCATTCACTAATTCTTCGAGCCAGGCTTTCATTAAATTATTTCCCTGATTCCAGTGCACCGAAAATTACGTCCGCAATACCGGCGTCGGCACATGCAGCCATAACCTGCCGGACATTCCGGTGGCGCAGCCGGCGGTCAACGCGCAAATACACCGGGCGCTCACCGCTGTTCGTCGCCTTTTCAATCGCCGCACCGAACTCTTTCATTTCAACCGGCAGCTGGTTCATAAAAATTTCCATCGTCTTTCCGGAATCATCCACTGCAAGGAGCGTGATAATCTGCCGGGCACCGGTGTTTTCAGGTACTTTCGCGTTATCCGCCGTCGGCAGTTCCACCGGCACGCGTTCGATCTTCGTCAGATGCGACGCCGCCATAAAAAAGATCAGCAGGAGGAAGACCATATCAATCATGGGGGCCATGTTGAGAGAGTCTTCGCCGCCTTCTGTCGGAATTCTGAATTTCATTCGTTCCGCCCCGGATTAACGGTTCTGCGAATTCTGATATACATTAAGAAAATGGCTGATAGTCCGTTCCATCGACGACATCGTTTTAATGAATCCGTTTTTAAAGATGAAGTAGGCCAGCATCGCCGGAATTGCAATCGTTAAGCCCACTGCGGTGGTAATCAGCGCTTCACCGATGTGGCCGGCAAGCTGTTCCGGCTTACCCATACCGCTGGCGGAAATACTCTGAAACGCCTTAATCATACCTGAAACCGTACCGAGCAGTCCGAGCATTGGAGAAATCGCACCGATAATTGAAAGATAATTGATCGGTTTCATAAACGTCACCATCTGTTCATTGCCGGCTTCCTCAATCGCTTCTTTAGCTGATACAATATCTGCACTCTCTTCCATCCGCTCCAGTCCGGCGTCCAGCACCGCCGTCATCAGACAGACATGATCTTCACACATCCGGCGCGCATCTTTAATCCGTCCTTCCCTCAGAATGTCTTCAAAATCTTTACGCAGATCCGGCCGGAGCAGCTCTTTCTGGCGCAGCATCAGCGCATTGCGAACAACGAAAAATACCATGGCCACCGAACACAGTCCGAGCGGCCACATCGTCCAGCCGCCCTGCTTCAGCAGCACCATAAACGTCATCGTCTGCTCTTCGCCGTTTACAGCGGCGGCTTCCGCGTTAATTACACCCTGTGCAAACACCGGCACTGCGGCGGAAAAAACTGAAAACAAAACCAACCCGATCTTCTTCATAACCGAACTCCTATCCTTCCTGTTGCTCAAACTTCTTCAATTCCTCAACGGCCTTTTGATGCCAGCGTCCGGACGGATCGCTCGCTTTCAGCTCACGAACTGTAAACTGCTCCGCCTTTGCAGCACCCGTTTGGCGATAAATTAAACTTTCATGATACAGCGCCGGCGGCAGCCAGTCCGTTTCACGGTAATGAAATGCTCCGAGCCGTGCCAGATGCCGCAGCGCGGTTTTATGATCGCCGGATTCCACCGCCGCGCGCGCATACACCATTTCCGCTGCCGCACAATCGCTCAACGTCACATTCGGCAGCGCCGCTGTCACCACCGCCGCTTTACCTTCATCCATTTGCGCGAGCAGTTCATACACCGCTGCTTCACCGGCCAGCGGACTGCCGCTTTTTTTCAATGCATTAACCGCCGAACGCATGGATGCAAAATCGCCGCTGTGATATTCCGCGCGCACCAGTTTTGCCATCCACTCCGCTGCGTCGCCGGGGCGCGCCAGCGCCGCAATCAGCGCCGGCTTTTGTGTGTTCAGAATATCCGCCGCGCCCGCGAAATCACCGGCAGTAAATGTTTCATTAAACTGTTCTACAGCCGTATGATCCAGTATGAACGGCGGCGGCGGTGCCGCCGGTTTTTGTACCTGTGCTGATGTCAGCAGCGCAGCGCCGGCTAATAAAAGTGGAATCCATTTTAATTTAATCACGGCGGCCTCCCGGCAGTTTCACAAGTTCTTCCTGAGCGCGCCGGCCTTCGGGCATCTCAGCCACCTTCGGATTTGCCGCCATTTCCTGCCACGTCTTCACGACCTCTGTCCGGCGTCCGAGCTTCTGCAGGCAGTTCACGCTGGCCTCATACGCTTTCGCCACCCATTCCGGATAACCTTCATACAGCACATACACACGCTGAAAATAAGCGAATGCTTCTTCCGTATGGCCCTGCTCAAACTTACACATGCCAATCCAGTACAGCACCTGCGGCGTCAGCGGCCCGCGCCATTCGCGTACCGTGAGAAATTCATTATACTGCTCAACCGCTGAATCATACTCTTTCATCCTGCGGAATATATCGCCGGTCAGTTTTTTCGTCAGTCCGGTTTCGGCATAACGGTCAAAACGAATCATGGCTTCATTTGCCAGTTTCAGCGCGGCTTCAAACTCGCCGGAGTCTGACAGTGCCGCAATTTCAATATTCACCATATCCGGCAGCATATCCGATGTGCCAAACGATTTTGTGAACCAGTCATAAACCTCCTGCACACGTATCATATTTCCGGCACCGGCCAATTCCTCAGCGGCCAGCAGCAGCGGCAGCGGCGAGAGCAGGTTCAAGTCCGTTTCCTGCAGTACCGGCGCCGCATACTGCGCATGCTCCGTACCGGAACTGATCCGTGCGAACAGCGCAGCTAAACGGTAATAGAGCGGTTTATCATTTTGCACCGCATCCGCCAGCGGCGCGGCCATGCGGCTTTTAATTCCGCCGGCGTATTCTTCTCCGGATTTACGCGCATCCTGAATCAGCTCTTTCAGCATTACATCCACGCTGTCGAGCTCCGGGTTTCCACCATGTGCGATAATTGCACTGCAACGCACATCCAGTGCTTTTGCATCGTTGCCAAGCGACTGCCATGCTTTCGCCGTCCACATTGCCGCCTGCGCAAAATCGCCTTGATCTCCCCACTTTTCGCCGTATGTATCCATCAGTGAGATGATCGACTCAAACTGCTTGTCGAGCTCATACACACGCGCCATCTGGAACACCGCATAATTTTCCTGTTCCATATTCAGTGCCGCTGCGCGCGCCTGCGCGTACCATTCCAGCGACGCCGCCAAATCGCCTTCCGCACCGCGCAGATCGCCGAGCATACTGAGCGCTTCCGATCTCAACTCGCTATCCGGAAACTGTTCAAGAAAACCGAGAAACGTTTTTTCCGCTTTGTCAAACTCCTCTAAACCGTAACGCGCCATGCCGAGCCGGTACGTTACATCTTCGGCAAATTCTTTGTGTTCGCATTCCGGATCGTTCAGATAGTTTTCAAACACCTCCACCGCGTCGGCGAACTTTCCGAGAAACAGATTGCACATGCCAACCCAGTAAATGGATTCTTCGGCGTAAATACCGGTCGGCCACTCTTTTGATGTCCGGTTAAAAAATGTCAGCGCGTCTTCAAAATCCATCTGCTGGAAACGGATATAACCAAGCAGATAACAGATTTGATCGGCGAAGCGGTTCGGAATTTCGCGTTCAAGCTGTGCACGGGCGAATTCATCCGCCTTGTCCAGTTCATGCGCCATAATATGAACATGAATCAGGCCGAGCGCCGTTTCATCAAAAAAACCGCCGGACGGAAACATTTCAAGATAGGTATAGCCCTCTTTCTTGGCGTCCTCATATTCGCTCAGCGCCATCAGCGTCTGGAACGCGAAAAACCGGCACTGCTCCGCCTGAACGCCTTCCGGAAATGCGGTATAAATATAGCTGAAAATTTCATACGCCGCCCACCGGCGCTCCATCGCGTCGTAGCACTGTGCCATACGGATACGCACATCATTATCATAATTCTGTGTGTCCAACGCGCTGCGGTCATCTTTCATCCGCTGCAGCCGGTTCGATTCCGATGCCCGCTGCGCGTCCTGCGCCTCGCGTTGCGCCTGCGGAACCCACGGCGGCTGTTTCGCCAGTTCAGCCGTCAGCACCGCAATGCGGACATCATAATCTTTTTTCAACTCCTCGCTGAGCTGGATCAACCGGTACAGTTCGAGTGCTGTAATATATTCACTCTTTTCAAACGCATTGTCGCCGCCTTCCAGCAATGCAAGATTTAGACCGATATCATTGCGCGCCGATTTATCGCAGTACGGCAGAAATTTCTCCAGATTTTCAATATCCATTGATCTGGCATACGCGCTGCAAATCGAAATCACCGCCAGGCGGTACATATCCGCATGCTCCGGATTTTGGAACATGGCAAAGATCCGCGACATTTCACCGGACGCTTCCAGTTCGGCCAGATATTCTTTCATCAATTCGGAACCGGACATGCGCGAATAGGCATCCAGCGTCAGAAAACGCGCCATCTCCGCCGATTCATTCGAAGGATACTCTTTCGAAAATTTTTGGAATGTTTGCGCAGCCTCTTCAAACCGCCGCGCTTCCATATAACTCACTCCGAGTTGATACATGCAGGTCGCCCGCACCATCGCCGAATCCGCATTCGGCATATCTTCCAGACGAACAACAATCGCCTCCAGATATGGAATCGCTCTTACATTCCGCCCGGCTTCCAGCAGTTTACGCGCATCCTGTAAAAGAATACTTGTCGCCAGTTCCGATGCACTGGATTCTTCCGGCAACGGCGCTTCGTCCGTTTGAGCAAAAATCGCCGCCGTAAAAAGAAAGCATCCCGCATACAGGATGCATCGTAAAAACCGCAAAATACGGACGTTATTCATAAGTGGACGAAACTTCTAACAGAAACCGGACACCCATTCAATCACCTTAAATAAATTTTTTGTGTTTTTTTACTTATCCCGGAAATCTTGCGACCCGGTAGTTTCCCGCCGCCATGCTTCCTGTTGTTTCTTTATAAAATTATTGTGCAATATACTCTAAAAAAGTTGAATTGAGTAATCGGAATAACCGGTGTATTCCATGGCTTGACAATTATGCAACAGTTTAAGGCATTAGAAAAACGAATCGGGTACCGCTTTAAAAAGAAGGCCCTGCTGGCAGCGGCGCTGACACATCCATCGTTCCGTTACGAAGCGGAAGAGGTAAAGGATGATAATCAGCGGCTGGAATTTCTCGGCGATGCGGTACTCGGATTTTTAGCGGCAGATGCATTGATGATTCAAAACCCGGCGGCGGCGGAAGGTGAATTAACCACATTGAAAAGTGCGCTGACGTCCGGTCCGGCGCTGGCGGCAATGGCGCGTGAAATCGGGCTCGGCGATTTCCTGCGCACCGGCAAAGGTGAAACGGCGAGCGGCGGCGCCAACCGCAATTCGAATCTGGAAGATGCGCTTGAAGCGCTGATCGGTGCGGTATGGCTGGACGGCGGACTGAAAGCGGCGCGCAAATTTTTTGAACGCAATATTCTGAATCCGCTGCAAAGCGCCGGTCCGGTACTGATTAATCCAAAAGGTGTGCTGCAGGAGTTCGCCCAGAAGAACGGGTTTGATATTCCGGCGTATCGCGTGGTTGAAGCGGCGGGGCCGGATCATGCGCGGCAGTATTGCGTTGAAGTAACGGTTTCTACATTTGTCTTTCGCGGCAAAGGCACCAGCCGCCGCGAAGCGGAAAAACGCGCCGCTGAAAAGGCGGTGCAAAGTTTGTGCCATAAAATGTAGCAACCGTGTTCGCTGAAAAAGTGCGGTCAACGCCCGCGGCTGCAATGTATGCTTCAATATTTGCAGACGCATCCGGCGGGCGCGCAATAATCAATGCGACAAATTAAACGGGGAATGCTCATGGACAGGCAGGATGCCTGTCCATGATTGCACAGAATTCGTCGCGCGCGCGCGACCGGAAACTTATCCTATATTTGTCGCCGGCGGAGACGACGGGTGGCAAAAATTCCGGCAGCGAGTGCAAGAGCTGTCAGTCCCGTGACCTCCGGTTCAGGCACAACGGTTACTGTAAATCCGTCGAGGCTGATGCTTGATCCCGGTATAACGGTAAATTCAACCGCTGTTCCGGCGGCAATGAACCAGTGGATGCCGGAATAGATGGCAGAGACTTTCTGGGTCAGATCGTCGCGTGTAATCAGATGGTCCGCTGAATCAAAAATTACATTAAAAACTTCACCAGCGGTAAACTGCCGGAAATCCAGCGCAGTAATTTCGACATCGTGATCAAATATCGCGAGCAGACTTTCACCGGGGTCAATCGCCGAGGTCGAATTCCCTGTAACGCCGGACGTTATGCCGAAGCCGTATGACCCGACGCGATTCATGGTACCGGTGTTCACCGAAAATGACACCACTAAGCCATTGTTGGTGATGACGGCCGAGCTGAGCCCGCTCACCGGGAAATAAGCTGCGGAGTTGGCATCAAAAAATTCAAATGATATTTCGCTGCCACTAACTCCGATGATGAAACCGAGAACAATAGAAACAATAGATTTCTGCATAATTCCTCCTGCTAAGTACAGTTACCAACTCCTATAACTGCAGTGTAGCAGGAGAAATAAACTTTAAAAGAATTTATTGCTCTTTATTTCATGCGGTGCCCGGTTGCGAAAGAGCAACCGGGCAATGTATTACAGCAGGCAGAAAAACCGGCGATAAAATCCAAGGGCAAGCAAGCTGGAAGCGAGAATTAAGGCCGCCGCCGGCTCCGGAACCACTGTTACAGTAAATCCGTCAAGACTGACACCGGATCCCGGAAGAACCGTAAATTCAACCGTTTTGCCGGCAGAGATAAACCAGCTGGTTGCATAAATCGCAGTTGTTTTATTAGTTAAATCGTCATATCCAATCAGATGATCCGTTGAATCAAAGATCACATTAAACGTCTCTCCGTTTTCAAACCGGCGCAGATCAACGAGTGTGATCTCTACATCCTGATCAAACTGCACAAGCAGTGCTTCCCGCGCAACAACAGACGCTTCAATTTCATAAGTAACACTTCCGGCATCCGACCGGATTCCAAAACCACTGCCTGTCCGGTGCATCGTTCCGGTATTGGCTGTAAATATTGCGGTCAATCCGTCCAGTGTAACGCTGACGGGTCCCGCATTGTTGGTTAACTGCGCATACACCGGATCGCCGGCAACGGCAGTGAGTCCGGACAGATTGAACGATATTTCATCCCCTGCTGCGCAGGTAATGAGGCCGAGAATGCACAGTGTAATGAGTTTTTTCATTGTATTTCTCCTTTTAGTCGTTATCTCACATTAATGCTTCTATTGCTGGTAAAATCTGCGGTAGAAAAACAGTGTACCCACGAGCAGCATAACAGCCAGCCCGGTGGTTGCCGGTTCGGGAATTACATCAACAGTAAATGCTCTCAGACCGATACTGCTAAATCCATCGGCTACGGTAAATTGAAGCTCCGTTCCGGCGGGCACAGAAAAAACCATATTCGTACAGCTTTTTATCGGCAGTCCGTCCAGATCGTGATAATTAATTATACACTGATCCGTTGCAACTCCGTTTAACACGATATTGTCGCCCCGGATCACAAATGTTTCCCCCTCAGTAAAGCTAATGAAATGAAGAAATGTAAATATGACATCCTGGTCAAAGCTGATCAGTAAAACCTCACCGGGATCGATCAGATACCGTCCAGCTTCGTCTCCGCCCGCAGTGTGAATGCCCAGCCCTGTCGAATGAGCGCAGCTCATGACTCCGGTACTGGCGGAAAATGTTGCCTGGAGTCCGTTCGTTACGAGCGTGACCGGACCGGCCTGCAGGTGCATATCTGTATACACAGCAGGGTCTCTATAAAAATCGAACGTGATTCCGGCGCCGGCGGTGCCGGCGATGAAACCCAGTGCAATGGCTGTAATAATATTCTTCATAACGTTCGTTTGGATTTATGACAAATCGGGCGGACTCTACAGGATGGCGTATGAGAAAAAAGAAGTTTTTTAAATTTTTTTTGTAGTGGTTTCCGCTAAGGCGGCATTAGTGTAACGCCGGTCGGCAGAAACCTCTTCACCAAGCCAGTCCGGCGCTCCAACGGGCTGGTCTTCGGCTTCGAGTTCAATTTCGGCAAGTACCAGCCCGGTATGTGCGCCGGAAAACTCATCAATTTCCCATACCGCGCCGGCATATTTCACTGTGTAACGCGTTTTAGTAATCACGCGCCCGCCGCACAAGTGCTCAATCATATACAACGCATCTGCCGGCGGAATTTCGTATTCCAGTTCAGTGCGCGCAATGCCGGCGGGCCTGCCTTTAACCGTCAAAAATCCCCGTCCGCCGGCAACACGTACGCGTACCGTGCTTTCAGCGCCGGACGATAAATAACCCTGCGTAATTTTAACACCGACGCCGGCGCTTAAACGCCAGCTATGGTCCTTCACCAGAAATTTTCGTTCGATTTCCTGTTTCATGTTTTTTATTAGCCACGAAAAACACAAAAAAGACACGAAAAAAGAATTGGAGGGTCGCCGGCCTCGGCGACCGCGGACGCTGAGCCAGCGTCCCTCCAGTTAAAAAATTATCCGTCTATATCCGTGATATCTGTGGTTTGAGTTTTAATTTCCCTGGAGTTTATGGTTATCTTTTTTCCGCTTAAATGAAAGGAATAACATGGATCCCGCTCTGATTGTTGCTTTGGATGTTCCGAATCTTAACGAAATGGAACGCGCGCTCGACCGTCTGCCTGATTCACTGCAGTGGTATAAAGTCGGCCTCGAATTATTCTGCGCCGCCGGCCCTGCAGCACTTAAACCGCTGCAAACGCGCGGGAAAAATATTTTTCTCGACCTCAAACTGCACGATATTCCGCAAACCGTGGCTAACGCGGTTAAAACAGCCGCTGCGCACGGTGTGCATTTACTGACTGTGCATGCCATCGGCGGACGCGCCATGCTGGAAGCCGCCGCCGGTGCCGCACGCGAGTGTGAAAATCCGCCGAAAATCGTTGCTGTAACCACCTTGACCAGTCTGTCGCAGGACGATTTTGCTGTCCTCGGCATCCATCGCACCGTTTCTGAACAGGCGCTGAAACTCGGCGAGCTTGCACTCGGCGCCGGAATTGATGGACTGGTCACGAGCGCCCACGAAGCCGGCACACTGCGCAAAGCATTTCCAGCGGCACTGCTTGTTACACCGGGAATCCGGATGCCCGGCAGCGACGCCGGCGATCAGAAGCGCGTAGCAACACCGGCGTTCGCAACGGCACAGGGCGCAACGCATCTCGTGGTCGGCCGTCCAATCATGCAGGCCGGGGACCCTGCCGCCGCTAGCGCTGCATTTTTTGCGGACATGAAAAAACAGAACACATAATTTTGAACTGCCGGTACAATAAAAATTTAATTTAACGGCTCTATTCCATGAATTTAAAACTCATCGCCTGTGAAATTTTTTTCCGGGAAATGTGCTCTGTGATTGCGCACACGCCGCACCGGATTGACCTCACCTTTCTACCGAAAGGCCTGCACGATCTGCCGCCGGGACAAATGGCGGTAAAAATGCAGGAAATAATTGATACGGTAAACGACGACTATGATGCAATCCTGCTCGGCTACGGCTTGTGCAATAACGGACTCGCCGGTGTTCGTGCGCGGAGATGTCCGTTAATTCTGCCGCGCGCGCATGACTGCATTACGCTGTTTCTCGGCGGACGCGACCGTTACCGGAAACTGTTTGATGAACATCCCGGCACCTATTTTTTGACAAGCGGCTGGATTGAGCGCGGTAACGCTGCCGGTGAATTTGAAGATCTGTCAGTACAGCAGCAGCTCGGTATGAATCTTTCTCTGCAGGAACTGGTAGAAAAATACGGTGAGGATAATGCCGAATATTTATTTGAAATGCTGTGCAACGGCACGAAACATTACGATCGCGTAACATGGATTCCGATGGGGATTGAACCGCCGCACATGGAAGCAGAAGCGCGCCGGTGCGCGGTGGAAAAAAACTGGGAGTTCGTTACAGTGCCCGGCAGTATGTATCTGATTGAAAAACTGATTCAGGGCGACTGGGATAACGCCGATTTTCTCACCGTCCCGCCCGGTGCTGCGGTTAAAGCGGTGTATGACAACTCAGTGATACGCGCTGACCCCTGTTAAACTGCGGATCATTTTCAGCGCCGGATGATTATGCCTGTCATGATCAATTCACAGTTCATATCAAATCTAAACATACAGTTCCGGCACAGAGAAAGGTTGAGCCGGTGATTAGAATAACCTAGGGTCATGTGTATTTTTAATACGGGATGTAACATGGGCGACAATATTTTAGCGATTACGATCGGCGCGATTCTGGTAAATAATTTCGTGCTGTCAAAATTTCTCGGCATCTGCCCTTTTCTGGGCGTTTCCAAAAAACTGCAAACCGCACTCGGCATGTCCGGCGCAGTGATTTTTGTAATGACACTGGCATCGTTTGCGACATCAGTTTTTTATCACCATCTTCTTTCCAAATCCTTTGTGCTGAACGGTACGGAAATCAATCTGGGCTTTCTGCGTATTCTGGTATTTATCGTAGTCATTGCATCGCTGGTGCAGCTGGTTGAAATTATTCTGCAGAAGTTCAGTCCGCCGCTCTATCAGGCACTCGGCATTTTCCTGCCGCTGATCACCACGAACTGCGCCGTGCTGGGCGCTGCGGAGCTGAATGTACAGGCATCGCGCGGCGTACTTGAATCAACCGTTTTTGGTTTCTGTTCAGCAGTTGGTTTTGCGCTGGCACTGGTGCTGTTCGCCAGTCTGCGTGAAAAGCTGGATCTCGCAAAAGTTCCGGCGCCGCTGCAGGGTACCGGCATCGGTTTAATCACCGCCGGAATTCTCGCAATGGTTTTTATGGGATTCTCCGGCCTGGTTTAAGATGCTTGAAATTAAAATCTGAGACCTAAACAATGAAGCGTTTAAAAGTCCAAAGTCTGAAAGCCAAAGGTCGGAAAACGAGCTCCAGACATCTGACTTTCAGACTTTCGACTTTGAAACTTTTGACTGATTAAACCTAATGCCTGATTCATTATGACCACAATAATTGCTTCTTTAATTTTCACCGCAGTGCTCGGCGCACTGCTGGCGCTGGTGATCGGAGTCGCCGCAAAAACGTTTGCGGTGGAAACGGACGAACGGGTTGAAGTTGTCGCGGATATGCTGCCCGGCGCGAATTGCGGCGGCTGCGGTTATGCGGGCTGTGCCGATTTTGCAAAGGCGCTGGCCGCCGGGCAGGTCCCGCCAGCGCAGTGTCCGGTGGCGTCTGCCGCCGATATAAAACGGATTGCTGAATTTCTCGGCATTATCGCCGAAGAGAAGGAAAAACTGGTGGCAGTGGTACGCTGCAGCGGCAGTGCGGCGGTAACCCGGCGCGCACCGTATAACGGCGTGGGCGACTGCCGCACGGCGGTGGTGGTTGCCGGCGGTGCGAAAGGCTGCGACTACGGCTGCATCGGCTTTGCAAGCTGTGCACGGGCGTGCCCGTTCGATGCGATTGAAATACGCGACGGGCTGGCGGTTGTGCATCCGGAGATTTGCGTCGGTTGCGGCAAGTGTGTGGCTGCGTGTCCGAAAAACCTGATTGCGCTCGTACCGGCAACGGTGAATGTGCACGCAGC
>Ga0265293_10001758_pt1 | contig 45987 bp, 38 predicted proteins | sample Munlanlewell138R_FD_192505 | JGI IMG/M metagenome (GOLD analysis project Ga0265293, IMG submission 192505) | Leachate microbial communities from a municipal landfill in Southern Ontario, Canada - Leachate well 138R | ecosystem: Engineered > Solid waste > Landfill > Unclassified | place: Canada... | reverse complement strand
GACGAAAAACCCCAGGCCAATACCGAGGAGGTATCCCCAGGTACGCCTCAGGCCCCATCGGGCCGAACTGGCGGCGCAACTGATGTTGTTCGGCCCCGGGGTGAAGGTGGTAATGAACACGTAGGGAATAAGGGTCAGAAAGTTTATCTGGTCCAAAGTTTTCTTTCCACCGGCCTTTCTCCGTTGACCAAAGGCTGACTCGCCCGCTTTGCCCTCGGCGGGTACACCTTCTAAAGCAGGAAACCGGAACCCATCTCGTCGTTCTTCTCCTGGAGCAGGAAATTGAACCCCGTGACGCTCGCCCGGCCCCGGATGAAGGGGAGGATCGTATCGAAATCGCCGACCTTCGGGCCCGGTTCGTAGTGCCCGTGGAAGATGCTTCCCGCTATGCTCTCATGATCGAAGACCTCGCCCGGCTTCAGAAGGCCCTTCGAGGCCAGCAGCGCCATCTTGGCGCAGGTCCCGGTACCGCAGGGAGACCTGTCCACGTTGCTTTCTCCGAAAACGACGCAGTTTTTCGTGGGCTTGCCGGGCCGCTCCAGGGCGAACTCCGTCAGGCCGATGAAGTCCAGGTGCTTTTCCGTAGGGTGCTGTACCTTCACGGCTCGGTTGGCCTCGCGAAGTATCTCGAGCCCAAGGGAAAGCAGCCGGGGCACCTCGTTCCTTTCAAGGGTGAGCCCCATCTCCTCGGCGTGGACGATGGCGAAGAAGTTGCCGCCGAAGGAGATATCCAAGTGTATCTTCTTCCCGCCCAGGGAGGGGACGGCCACTTCGACGTCATGCTTGAAGACGAAGGCCGGGACATTGGCCAGGGTGACATCGCCCACCTTCCCGCCCTTTACCTCCACCTTGAGGCGGATCTGCCCCGCCGGCGAGTCGAGGACCACCTCGGTGAAGGGTTCCGTCCTGGGCACCATGCCCAATTCGACCAGGACGTGGGCCGTCCCGATCGAACCGTGGCCGCACATGGAAACGCCGTCGCCGGAATCCATGAAGATGACCCCGTAATGGGATCCCTCCCTTTCGGGGGGGGTCAGGAAGGCGCCGAACATGTCGCTGTGGCCCCGGGGTTCCCGCATGACGAAATCGCGGAAATCCGACAGGTGCTGCTTCATGTAGGCCCATCTTTCGCTCATGGTCCTGCCGGGGATATAGGGTCCGCCCCCTATGATTATCCTCGTGGGTTCGCCTCCGGTATGACTGTCCACTACCGCTGTCGCTCGTACCACTTCCATTGGTCCATCTCCTTTCGGTCCCTTGGGGTAAGCGAGTTCCAGGTACAAATGGTATTGTATCAGCAACACAAGGCTTGCGACATTTGACGCGGAGACGGGTAGTAAATAGAATTTACTATCGGGTTCAGAGAATTATCTCTACGGGCGGCGAAGGGGCAATGATTGGTCTTCGCTTTCTTGAAAGGGGTCGGGCGGAGTGGGTCGCTATACTGTGGATGTTGCGATAATCGGGGGCGGAGTTCACGGCTGTTCCATAGCCTGGCACCTAGCGAAAAGAGGAGTAAAAACCGTCCTTTTCGAGAAGGATTACATCTCCTCCGGTTCGAGTGGCCGCAGCGCCGCGGGCCTGAGGTACCAGTTCGGCACGGAGATAAACTGCAGGTTGGCCAAGTACAACATGGATAAGATCCCGCGGCTCCAGGAGGAACTGGGCTTCGAGGCCGACCTCGAGTACGATCCGGCCGGCTACCTCTGGATTGCCTACAGCGAGACCCAGTTGGAACAACTGAAAAAGAACGTGGCTCTTCAAAACTCCCTGGGTGTGAATTCCGTCATCCTTGACCCCGATGGAATAAAGGAAGTGGCGCCGGGACTGAACGTGGAGGGCATGCTCGGGGGCAGCTTCAACGAAAAGGACGGTCACGTGAATCCTCACGCCATGAACTTCGCCTATGCCGACGCAGCGAAAGGGCTTGGGGTGGACATCAGGACCAAGACGGCCGTCACGGGCCTTCTCACCGATAAAAGGAGAGTGTGGGGTGTCCGGACCGACCAGGGCGACTGGGAGGCGGGGGCTGTCGTCTGCGCCGTCAACGCTTGGTCGAGGGAAGTCTGCCAATGGTGTGGCCTGGAGGTGCCGGTAACGCCGGAACGCCACCAGATCCTGGTCACCGAGCCGGTGGAGAGGATGAAGCACCCCATGACCCTCTGTCTCGACGACGGCAGTTATTGGAAGCAGTGCCCTAACGGCACCTTCATGTTCGGCTGGGATAACCCCAAGGAAAAAAAGGACACCCTCTTCGAATCCTCCTGGCAGTTCCTCGAGGAGGTCTCCAAAAGGGTGCTCGCCAAGATGCCCTGTCTCGCCGGCGTCCGTGTCGTTCGCCAGTGGACGGGACCCTACGCCATCACACCCGACGAACAGGCCATCATGGGCAGGACGCCGGTGGAAAACTTTTACTTCGTCGGCGGATGGAGCGGCCACGGTCTGCAGTTCGCACCGTCCTCCGGGAGGATCATGTCCGAAATAGTCCTGGGGGAGGAACCCTTCCTGGACGTGAGCTGTTTTCGCTTCAGCAGGTTCGAGGAGGGCTGCCTGTACCCGGAACCGGCCTGCATCTGAACCGAAAAAGACCCTCCCCGTTCAGTGCTCGTTACAACTGGACGGCTACCTTCCCCGCCCTTCCCGGTATGCTTTCGTTCGCCACGTCCATCACGGGAAGGGTGCCCTTTTCGAGGCGCTTCAGCGCCTCCCCGACGGGTGTGACCTCTATCCCCTGTTCAAGGCACCGGTCCAGCAGTTCCTCGAGCAGGGCCGACTTAGAACCCCCCTCCATCTCGGCGTGGATCGTGTGAACGTTCAGCCTCGGCCCCATGAGGTCCAGCAGGTGGGAGTTCATGTTGCCCTCGCTGATGCCACCGGTGCCCAGGAGTTCGTCCATCGTGGGCAGCGTTGTGGGAACCTGGGGGGTTTCAAAGACCCTTTCCCCCACCCGGGGGATGAAAGGAAAACTGCCCCGGGTGTCGCTGCAGTAATCGAAGCCGTACTCATCCTGCATGGCCAGGCTTGAAGCCGTCGCCTTCCAGGCGGGGGCGGCGCAGCAGCGGGGCTCCCTGCCGGAAAGGCCCAGGAACATCTCGAAGGCCCGGGCGAAGTGCTCCCTCATCCTGGGCCCAGGCATCCGGTCCAGCCTATCCTGCCACGTCACATGGTCCCAGGCGTGGATGCCGCTTTCGTGCCCTTCCGACAGGGTTCGGCGGAAAATTTCGGGGTCCCGCGGCACGATCAGGGGCGCCGGCAGCAGGGTGCCGTAGAGCAGGGTCGCCAGCCCGTAAGTACCGGGGGCGTTGGTGCGGAGCATCTTTCCTATGAAACCTTTACGGAAAATGCGCCTGATGGCCCTGCCCGAATTGTCGGGCCCGAAGGAAAAAAAGAAGGAAACCCGGAGGTCCCGCCTTCCAAAGATGTCCAGGAGCCTCGGGACCCCCTCCAGGTAGCCCTTGAGGGTATCCACGTCGACCTTTACCGCGAGGGTCTTTTCACACATGAGTTATCCTCCCCTTAGCCAATTGTAACAGGCATCAGAAGTAGATAGGTCACGGACTGGGGCGGTCGAATCTCAGGGTAAGCGGGGTAGGGAAGACAGTGCATTAACTCTTTCGATACGGTAAAGTGTGTTGCCTTGTCTTTGGACGAGAGGTCATTCCCTGGTTTTGAAGATTATAGGCATCCCGCGCTTTTACTGCGTCCTATCGTAAGGCCTATTCTGTACCGCCGCTGCCCTTCCTTTTTTGATAGCGATCGCTCTATTTCAAAAAAAGCGACCATTGGTTGTTTCCGCGGATCAGGCTCAACATTTTTGGAGCTGAACCTGTTCCCTCCAAATATCTGATATATTGTATTTCTGTATATGTAGAGAGGTGCGTTATGACTGTTGTCTTCTCGTTCAATACGGTGCCTCTCCGGCGGCAAGCCTTAAATTATCTCGGGAGTTCGATGTAACGAGAGAAACCAGAGATCCTGGATGGACTGGCTCCACCCGGAATTGGCCAGGAGGCTGGATAGAGGCATCGGGGAGGTCTTTTTATGGATAGCGGTGTTATCTTCGATATCAAAAGGTATTCTATTCACGATGGGCCCGGTATCAGGACAACAATTTTCTTAAAGGGTTGTCCCCTATCCTGCTGGTGGTGTCATAACCCCGAAAGTCACTCGTCTTTTCCTGACGTTATTTACCGTCCTGATCGGTGTATTGGCTGCGGAGCCTGCGAGGAAGTTTGTCCCGAGAGAGCGATCGAGCTCACGAAGACAGGCTACGTTGTGGATAAAGAGAGGTGTACCGTTTGCAGAAAGTGCGCCTTAGCATGCCCCGCTGAAGCACGGGAGGTGGTGGGTGAGGTCACCACGGTCAGGGACTTAGTCAGGGAGATAGAGAAGGACATTCTGTTTTTCGACGAGTCTGGAGGAGGTGCCACTTTTTCCGGTGGAGAACCTTTGTTCCAGCCGGATTTTCTTATCGAAGTGTTGAAAGTTTGTCGCCATAAGAATATCCACACCGTCGTTGACACCTGCGGCTATGCCCCTCAGAAGACCCTGGAGACGGTCGCCCGTCTTGCCGGACTTCTTCTCTTCGACCTGAAGATAATGGATGCCGAGTTACACAAAAGGTACACCGGGGTATCGAACGAGTTGATCCTCTCAAACTTGAAATGGCTTTCAGGCCAAGGTTTCCCCATGATTGTGAGAGTCCCTGTTATACCGGGGATAAATGATACGGCCGGAAACATGGAGACCTTAGGGAAGTTCCTCTCGACACTGCCCCTGATACCCGATATCAACCTCCTCCCTTACCACTCTTCGGCCCGGGAGAAGTATCGTCGATTGGGTATGCATTACCCTTTGAACGAAATCCCAGCGCCGTCCGGGGATCAGATGGTGTTAATCGCGGAGAGACTTGCCCAGCATGGGCTTAACGTATCCATAGGGGGTTAAAAAATGAAAGAAAGGATAGAAAGGCTCAGGAAGGAGAGTTTCGAGGTTGTCGTCACTCTGGACCACGAGAGAGCTTTAATAATCACAGATTTTTATAGCGAGCACAGTGGCAAATATTCCGTACCGGTGACGAGGGCCCTGGCCTTCAAGGCTCTCTGCGAAAAGAAGAGCGTCTATTTAGGTAAGGACGAGCTTATTGTGGGGGAGCGTGGTCCCCGACCGAAATGTGTCTCGACCTACCCGGAATTGAACTGCCACTCCATGGAAGATCTGGATATCCTCCACAACAGGGCCAAAAACCCTTACAAGGTCTCGGAAAAATGTAAAGAGATCTACCGGAGCAAAGTGATACCCTACTGGCGGGGGCGCACTATGCGAGACCGGATTTTCGCCGATGTCGGTGAAGAATGGCGGGAGACCTATGGCGCAGGTTATTTTACGGAGTTTATGGAGCAGAGAGCTCCGGGCCATACCACTCTTGATGGGAAGTTCTACTCTAAAGGCATGGAGGACTTTAAGAAAGAAATAGCCGAAGCTCTCTCCTTCTTGGATTTCAAGAATGATCCCGAGGCTACGAGGAAGCGCGAACAGTTGAAGGCAATGGATATAGCCTGCGACGCTGTCGTTATCTTCGCTGAGCGTCATGCCAATCTTGCATTGGAAATGGCCCTAGCCGAGAATGATCCAACGCGTAGAAAAGAACTTGAGATAATAGCCTCAAATTGCAGGCAAGTACCCCGTAGGGCCCCCAGAAATTTTTGGGAAGCCCTTCAGATGTACTGGTTCATGCATCTTGGTACCATAACGGAGCTCAACGGTTGGGATGCCATGAATCCTGGGCATTTGGACCGATACTTCTATCCTTTCTACGCCCGGGAATTAGAAGAGGGTACCCTATCAAGGGAGTGGGCTAAGGAGCTATTGAGCGCCTTCTGGATCAAATTCAACAACCACCCAGCTCCCCCTAAAGTGGGTGTAACGGCTGCCGAAAGCGGGACTTACAATGATTTCACCAACATTAACCTGGGGGGGGTGCTTAAAGACGGTTCTGACGGTGTCAACGAGATATCCTACATGATGTTGGAGGTACTTGACGAGATTCACCTGCTACAGCCCCAGGCCAATATCCAGCTGAGTCGGAAGAATCCTGATAGGTTCCTGAAGACTGGCCTAAAAGTGATTCGAAAGGGCTATGGCTACCCATCCATTTTTAATGCTGATACGGTGATAGCACAGATGGTTCGAGCGGGAAAAACCGTAGAGGACGCCCGGGAAGGTGGCACCAGCGGATGCGTGGAGACAGGCGCCTTTGGCAAGGAAGCTTACATACTGACGGGTTACCTCAATACTCCCAAGATACTGGAACTGGCCTTGAACAACGGCGTGGACCCCCTGTCGGGAAAACGAATTGGAGCTGAGACCGGTAATCCATCTAATTTCAGCACCTTTGACGACCTCTACTCCGCTTTCGAAAAACAGCTGAATCACATAGTCGAGATCAAGATCAAGGGCAACCAGTTCATAGAGCGCATGTACGCTGAATACGCTCCAGCGGTTTTCCTTTCAGTGCTGATTGACGACTGTATCAAAAAAGGCAGGGATTATAACGACGGTGGACCGCGGTATAACACCAACTACATCCAATGTGTGGGTATAGGCACCATAACTGACAGCCTCAGTGCGCTTAAAAAACACGTTTTCGAGGATAAGACTTTCTCCATGGTGGATGTAATCCAGGCCCTTAGGTCCGACTTTGAAGGCCGCGAGAGCCTCAGGCTGACCTTCGCTAACAAGACCCCTCGCTGGGGCAACGACGATGACTACGCCGATTCCATAATGAAGAGAGTTTTCGAATCACTTTTTATTGGAATAGATGGACGGCCCAACACCAAGGGCGGTTGTTACCACATCGACATGCTCCCCACCACTTGTCACATCTACTTCGGCTCTGTTACCGGGGCGACTCCTGATGGTAGGAAAGCCAGGTCCCCACTATCGGAAGGCATATCTCCCGTTCAGGGTGCCGACCGCAATGGCCCTACGGCAGTGATTAAGTCCTGTGGCAAAATGGATCAGGTACGTACTGGTGGCACCCTATTGAACATGAAATTCATGCCGAAGGTTCTTGAAGGCGAGAAGGGGATCGAAAAGCTTGCCAGCCTGGTTCGGACCTACTTCCGCTACGATGCTCACCATATCCAGTTCAACGTAATCGACATCGAGACTCTGAGGGATGCCCAGGCACATCCAGAGAACTACAGGGACCTGATAGTAAGAGTAGCTGGTTACAGCGACTATTTCTGTGATATCGGGCTGGAACTTCAAGAGGAGATCATATCCCGGACCGCGCAGGAAGAGGTCTAGGAGCAAAAGACCGAACCCGATGAATAATAGTAACCACTTCGAGTACTCAAGGACTTCAGGTTAGGTGACGGTAATAGGCGAATCCTGGCCTTTTGCTGCAAGCCGTAAACGGCTAGTAATAAAAAGGACAGGATGGTATTACAGCATAATTGATTGACAGAGATTGTAATGGCGGTTTCCTTTTAATAATTAGCGATCGCTAATTATTAGCGTGGCCGCCTTTCTCTTTGATTGTTTGTTTTTACTCGCAAGCTGTCGTTTATGATTAGCCTGTCCAAATCCCAGTAGGGAGGTACAAATTATAGTTTCCCGGTTCATTTCCTTTTTCGGCGTTGCCCTGGGCATTTACGGAGCGGCTAACCTCTTTATTTGGCTTCACCTGGCCAGGGTGGTCCCCTACTTGGGGATTTTCAAGGTCCCCGTCATCCTCGCCTTCTGGATCCTCGTCGTGGCCTTACCTGCGGGTAGGATCGGCGGGGCCTTCTGCCGCTGCGCCTTCACGGACCAACTCACCATCCTCGGTTCCTGGTACCTAGGTTTCATGGTCTATATCCTTCTCCTTTTAATCCTTGTCGATGCCATCCGGTTGGCCGACTATTGGATCAGGATCGTACCGCGGTCTCTAGCCAGGAGGCAGGGCAGGGCGGCCCTCGCCGCCTTCTGGGGAGTTCTCTTCCTGTCGGTGGTAGTTGTTGCGGTGGGGCGGTGGAACGCCCGCAACCCCGTGGTGAGGGAGTATGACCTGGCCATCAAAGGGGCGCCGAGGGAGGGACCTTTGCGTGTGGCCGTGGCCTCGGACCTTCACGTGGGGCTCCTGGTGAGGAACCACTGGCTGGCCGACATGATTAAGACTATCAACTCGACCCGTCCCGACATGGTGCTCCTCGTGGGGGACATCGTCGACTCCGACGTAACCCGTGCCCAGGAGGAGAGGCTTTCCGAACAACTGGAAACCCTTTCGGCGCCTCTCGGTGTTTTCGCCGTCCTTGGCAACCATGAATTTTACTCCGGGGCTGATGAGGCGGCCCGTTCCTTCACCGAGGGAGCCGTGATCGTCCTGAGGGACCAGTCGGTGGTGATCGACGGCGCCATGGTCCTGGTGGGGAGGGACGACCGCGCGGCATCACGGATGGGGCGAAGGCGATCGCCCCTGGCGGCCATTGATGGTATTGGCGGGGACCTCCCGGTGATCGTTATGGACCACACACCCCACGACCTCCACGAGGCTGAGGAAGCCGACATTGCCCTCCAGGTTTCCGGCCATACCCATCGGGGGCAGCTCTGGCCCTTCAACTACATCACTTCTAAAATATTCGAGCAAGACTGGGGTTTTCTGAAGAGAGGCGATACTCTCTTTTACATTTCCTGCGGTGTCGGTTGCTGGGGACCGCCGATAAGGACCTCCAGCCGCCCCGAAGTAGTTGTATTAAATATAAGTTTCCAATAGAATTATCCCAATTGGCGCGACTTTATGGGGGGGTGGCCCATGTCCAGGTACGAAAATCTCTGCAGGAATCTTCTCTCGACGCCTTTGAGGTGGGTCGTGACGGGCGGCGTCGGCTTCATCGGCTCTCACCTCGTCGATGCCCTGCTGCTCCTGGGTCAGCACGTCGTCGCCCTCGACAACTTTCTGACCGGGAGAGAGTCGAATATCGAAGGGGCAAGCCGGTATTCTTCTGGTTATGATCCCCTTTTCCGTCTCCTCAAGGGCGACATAAGGGACATGGAGCAGTGCCGCGAGGCCTGTCGCGGCGCCGACATCGTCCTTCACCATGCGGCCCTGGCCTCGGTGCCCCGATCCTTCCGGGAGCCCCACATGAACAACTCCTGCAACATTACGGGCTTCCTCAATATGCTGACGGCGGCCCAGGACGCGGGGGTGCGGTCTTTTGTCTTTGCCTCCTCTGCGGCGGTCTACGGACACCAGCCCGAGGGGCCCATTGGGGAGGATGCCCCTCTTAGGCCCCTTTCGCCCTACGCTGTGGCCAAGCGGACGAACGAGCTGTACGCCTCGGTGCTTCCCGGCGGCATGAGAACCACCGGGCTTCGGTACATGAACGTCTTCGGGCCGAGGCAGGATCCATCGAGCCCTTACTCGGGGGTCATATCCATTTGGTCCAGGTATCTCCGGGAGGACAAAACCCCGGTGATCTACGGCGACGGAAGGACCACGAGGGATTTCGTCTACGTAGAGGATGTGGTGCAGGCCAACCTACTCGCCGCACTGTGGGAGGGCGGGGCCGCCGATGAAGCCCCTCTCTTCAACATCGGGACGGGGCAGGCCGTGTCGCTGGCAGAACTCCTCTCCGCGCTCCATAGCGCGTCGGGGGAGCGCCTGCGATCGGGAAAGGCCTTGGCGCCCCGGTACGAGCCGGAGAGGGAAGGGGACATCCGGTACTCCCAGGCCGACATAACCCGCGCCCGGACGCTCCTGGGGTATGAACCCCGTTACACCCTCGAGGAAGGCCTCTCCCAAATGCTTGGGGTCAAAGCTTGATTTTGAGCATTTGTATACCATAAGGGCGAAAAAGCCGTAAATCGTGAACCGGGAGTCGTAAATTGGGAAAAAACAGCAGGCCCTTGTACCCCAGACGCAACCCCTCGTTAAAAACCCCCGGAACGAACTGCCCTAACGGTGTGACGGGGGTTGGCTTTGCGCCGTTTTGCCTTTCCGCTCCTTCACGCCTCGTGCCTCGTCTACCACTTAAGCCACCGCCCTGGAAGGGCAGGCTCCATTCCAGATTGCGCCAGCGAACGACATAAAAAATGACGGAGGCGGCATTTCAGAGCCAAGTAAAACCGGATAACCGGCCTACGGACCCCAGGAGCCACTCCTCCGTCAACAACATAGTAAACTAACTCATGGGGCCTGTCGAACTCAAGAATTCAAGGGTAGACCCCAATCAGTATTCCCAAGTGAAGTCCTCGACGCCAGCTTCCAGGATCCTCCTCTTCAGATCCGCCGAGTACTCCGCCAGGTCCTTTTGGGTTTTGCCTTCCACCCTAGCCACGATAACGGGCTGGGTGTTCGACGCCCTGACCAGGCCCCACCCCCTGGGGTAGAGGATCCTCACGCCGTCCACGGTGATGGCTTCGTGATCTTTCAGGGCGTTATCCCTGATATGGTCTACCACGTCGAACTTCCGCTCGTCCGGGCAGGCGATCCGCGTCTCTGCTGTGCTGTAGTAGACTGGTACGTCCTCGAGCAGTTTCGACAGCTTCCGGTCAGTGTTGGACAGTATCCTCAAAAGCCTCCCCGCGGCGTAGAAGGCGTCGTCAAAGCCCCAGAACTCATCGGCGAAGAACATGTGTCCCGACACCTCACCGGAAAAAAGGGCGTCCATCTCCTTCATCTTGGCCTTTATCAGGGAGTGTCCCGACTTCCACCAGACCACCTTCCCCCCGAGGCGCTTTATCTCGTCCACCAGCGCCTGGGAACTCTTAACCTCGACGATGGCCTCCGTCCCCGGGTACCGGGGCAGGATCTCCCTCCAGAAGAGGATCATCAGTATATCTCCCCAGACAATCTCTCCCCGGTCATCGATGACTCCTATCCGGTCGGCATCGCCGTCGAAACCCAGGCCCACATCGCCCTTCTCCCGCTTGACGGTCTCGATGAGGTCCTGCACGTACTCCCGCTTGGTGGGGTCGGGGTGATGGTTTGGGAAGGTCCCGTCGGGTTCCTCGAAAAGGGGGATCACCTCGCACCCGATCTCCCGGAGGAACCGGTTCACCAGCGGTCCCGCCGTGGCGTTCCCCGAGTCGGTGACCACCTTGAGCTTCCGGTCGCCGAGTTTGATCTTGGAAACCAGCATAGCCAGGTATTCCTCCGATAGATCCATCGTCGCGACGGAGCCCTTCCGGGGGGCCACCACGAGGTCGTCGGATTCGATCATCCTCCGGATCTTCTGGATCTGGTCGCCGTAGAGGGTGGTTTTGCCAAAGGCCAGCTTCAACCCGTTGAACTCCTTGGGATTATGGCTCCCGGTGATCATGACAGCCCCCTCCAGGTCCAGGCGGAAGAGGCTCCAGTAGAGCAGCGGCGAAGTGACCATGCCTATATCGACCACGTCGATGCCGGCGGAGGTCACCCCTTCGATGACGTCCTCTCTTATCCTCTCCGTCGAGAGACGGATATCGCCGCCCACGGTGATCTTCCGCACTCCCTCCCGGAGGAGGAACGTCCCGTAAGCGAGGCCGATGGCCCTGATGGTTTCGCTGGTCAGTTCCTCGTCGGCATTGCCCCTGATGTCGTACTCCCTGAAGATGTGGGATGGCAGATTCATCGCGGCACCTCCCGTGAAGCGTAATTTCTCCCCAGTCATAGCCCGTTCTCGTCCAACGTCGATTCGATGGTCTTCCTCACGGCTTCTTCCAGGGTGGTCCTGGGCTCCCAGCCGAGGAGCCGGTTGGCCTTGGCCACCGATGGCACCCTGTCGAGCACGTCCTCGTACCCCTTGCCGTAGTAGTCCCTGGAGTCTATCTCTGTCAGGTTCGCCCTTTGCGCCAGCGGGCCGTATTTCGGGTGCGGTTCCAGCAACTTGATGATCAGGAGGGCCAGTTCCTTGATGGACGCATTGTTTTGAGGGTTGCCGATGTTGAAGATCTCGCCGTCGGCACGGCCCTTTTCATTCCTGATGATGGCTTCGAGGGCCTCGACGCCGTCGCCTATCCAGGTGAAACTTCTCCTCTGGCGGCCGCCTCCCACAAGGGAAACTCCCCTTCCATGGATCACATCGTAGAGGATTTGGGTGATCGAACGGGCCTTCCTCTCCTCGGCGTCCTTGAAGGTGTCCAGTCGAGGTCCGATCCAGTTGAAGGGGCGGAAAAGGGTGTATTGCAGGCCCTCCTCCTGTCCATAAGCCGCAATCACCCGGTCCATCATTTGCTTGCTGCAGCTGTAGATCCATCGCGATTTGCAGACCGGCCCCAGGATGATGGGGCTCTCGTCCTCCTTCAGTTCCGCGTCGGTGCTCATGCCGTAGACTTCGGAAGTCGAGGGGAAAATCACCCTTCTGCCGTGCCTCACGCACATCCGGACGATCTTCAGGTTGGCCTCGAAGTCCAGGTGAAAGGTCATCACCGGGTTGGTGATGTAAAAGGCGGGTTTTGCTATCCCCACCAGGGGGAGCACGGCGTCGCTCTCCTTGAGGGCTCCTTCAATCCACGCATCGTCGGTGTAAAAGTCGCCCTTGCGGAAGGAGAAGCGATCCCTCCCCAAGCACTTGCCGAGGTTGAAATCGTTGATGTCAAAGGCCGTGATCTCCCAACCGGTATGATCCAGCAGGCGCTCGCAAAGATGGGAACCGATAAAGCCGTTGGCGCCGAGGATGAGTATCTTCAAAAGAGAACCTCCTTTTTCGCTTCACCGTCCGCCAAGTTTTATCTATAGTTTCTTCCTTATCTTACCCCTTTTAAGGTGTTCTTGCCGTAGATCACCAGGCTTAATGTGCTATTGTTAATATAATTAGTGGCAAGATCACCCGTACAGGCCTTTAAAGGGTGGCCCAAAGTCACCTGCGGGTCGAAAGACACAAAAATACCTTGTCCTGAGCAAGGGGTTACGAAAAGCTCCATCCCCTGCTCAGGTCTCGTCTGAAGGAATGTCCCTTCGGCGACAGCGCCATGGAGGATCTGAAGGGGGGGAAAGCCTGACTGAAGTACCTCCCGAGGTTGCTTCTGCCGCTGTTCTCGTTATAGATGGGGTCGAGAAGATCCCTTATACTCATGTAACCCCTCCGCGTCTTTTACTAGTGAGTGTGGGAAATACGGCATAGGAGATCCGTCGGGAACCCCATTATCTGGAAGTTATTCCGGGGTGTCTCTTTCCGGGTGAGAGGCGAAGCCGGTGCTTTTTGAAGTCCCAGGGTGAACCTGCTTTTACGGGTATCATCGGCGGTGTATCTTGAGCTTATTGTGGTGCATGCCATGAAGCCGGGGAGTGAATCTTCATGGTTCGCCCGTCCGACGGGCCCCAGTCTCCCATGACATAGATACCGATTGCACGTCGTTCCCCTGAAGATCAGGATATGGGGTTGCAAGAGGCCGTTGACTTGAAAAAAGCAAATTAAGCAGCGGAGAAGGATGAATTGTAGGCCTCTTTGCGAGTCCTGGGGGACCCTGCCAGAAGGCGACAGTCCATGTCCGGGTGGGGCCCATGAATTGTCTAGCCTCATTCTCTCTTCCGTCTTTTTAAGGGACACCAGAAGAATAAGGTTCTTCAAACCCAGAGCTGATAGGGCCTTGACATTATTCCGGAGCCAAAATAGTATCTGAACCGAGTTTGGGCTTTTGGCCCGTCTCGTGGAGTTTTCGACCGGCTTCTCGGCAAAACCTGTCAAAGGGACCCCACTCTATAGGTCTGATGAAGCTCAGTTTTTAGGCCCGAAAGGAGGTTGCTTTGGGTCGCCCTTCGCTGGCATTTCTAGATAATTCCGAAAAATCAATCTGTAAATAAAAAAAGGGAGGTCAACATGAATAAGACACAGTTACCCAAACTTCGTAGTTACGCAGAAGACAAAATGAATCTGGAAACAATGGCAAACCGGGCCTTTTATCGCGGACTTGGGTATAGTGATGAAGAGATTGAAAAACCACATATAGGGATTGTAAATACGTGGAATGAAATGAATCCCGGGCATATCCACCAAAGGGAGATCGCCGATGCCATACGCGAAGGCATCCTAATGGAGGGTGGTCGCCCCTTTCTTTTCTACGGGTTAAACCTTTGCGATTCCGTTGGCTTTGGTCCCTACGTGCTTCCCAGCAGGGACCTTTTGGTTAATGAAATTGAATTGATTTGCGAGGCCCATAAACTGGATGCCCTTGTCCTGATCGGTACATGTGACAAAATTACCCCGGCATTACTGATGGCAGCCGGTAGACTCGATGTTCCCACCGTCGTTGTTACCGGTGGTTATATGGAAACAGGTAATTTGAACGGGAAGAAAGTTGATTTCATTGATATTGGTGCTTCCATATCTATGGTTAAAGAGGGCAAGATGACGGAAGAAGAATTTGATAATTTATTAGATGTCGCTTGCCCTGGCTGTGGTGCTTGCGGCATGATGGGCACCGCCAATACCATGAATATTCTTTCAGAGACGATAGGCATGAGCCTCCCGGGCAACTCTACTACTCCAGCTCGCTCAGGAAGGCTAATTCAAATAGCAAGGGCCGCGGGGAGAAGGGTCGTAGAGCTTTGGAAGGAAGGAGTTACTCCTCGCCAGATCATTACGGAGGAATCCATCACCAATGCGATTAAGGTTTGTATGGCAATCGGAGGATCATCCAATTCCATTATCCATATCCCTGCTGTTGCGACCGAGTCGGAAATAGACATGGACTGTAGTTCCATCTACGCGCAGGCAAGCCGCGAAGTTCCCCTTTTGATTGGTGTAAGGCCCAATGGTGCCCACTCAATGAGAGATTTTGATGAAGCCGGAGGACTGGAAGCGCTTTTGCATGAGATGGGCAGTGCCTTGGATTTATCGACTAAGAATGTTTGCGGCAAGACCATGGGAGAAATAATTGAGGATAAAAAAGTCCTCAACAGAGATGTCATTCGTTCCTTAGAGAAGCCCTATGATTTTGACGGAGGGCTTATCCTTTGCAAAGGAAATTTGGTCCCCGAGGGGGCGTTTATCAAGCAGGGTGCCGTACCAAAGAAGCTACATAAATTCAGAGGCTCCGCCAGAGTCTTTAAAGATCCGGAAATTGCGATAGAAGCTCTGCGAAGAGGTGATATCAAAGCAGGTGATGCTGTTTTGATCATTTACCAGGGCTTGAAGGGCGGTCCTGGGACGGCCTATAATTTCACCACCGCGTTGAAAGGAAGCAGCTTGAAAGATGATGTTATTACCATTACCGACGGCCGTCTCTCCGGTGCGGCTTCGGGAGCCTGTTTTGGGTACGCCTCGCCTGAAGCTGCATTAAAAGGACCTCTCTGCGCTGTGCGAGATGGCGACGTGATAGCCTATGATATTGAAAAACGAGAACTCAACGTTGAGCTTTCCGACGCTGAGATCGAAAAACGTATCCAAGAGACCGAAGTCCAGTTGTCCAAAAGAAAAGGATACCTCGGTATATATCAGAAATGTGTAGGTTCAATTCTAAAAGGCGGTGTATTGAGGGGAGATTAGTACCAAATATGGCTAGTGATCCCATTCAGCTTACTGTGTTTCAATGGGGCTGCTTTCTTAGGATAGCGTTTGGGCATTACACAATTTAAAGGAGGCGTCATCGATGGGGAAGGTTGCGATCATAGGGTCCGGTCACGGTGCGTGTTCTATGGCGGGTTATCTTGGGAAAAGAGGGCACGAGGTCAGGCTTTACGACTCTAAGCAGTTTGAGGATAATTTAAAGCCCATCAAAGAGGCGGGCGGCGTTAATTTAACGGGTTCTGATACCGGCTTTGGTGCCGTCAGCATGGTCACCACCGATATCAACGAGGCTATTTCCGGGGCCCCCCTCATTCTTGTAATTGTACCTGCCTTCGGTCATAAACCTATAGCAAAAGATATGGCCCCCTATTTGAAAAAGGGACAGATAGTAGTATTAGCTCCCGGTTCTGTTTTTGGCGCTTTGGAGTTTTTAAACATATTACATGCTTCAGGACTGAAGGAGGATGTCATTGTAGCTGAGACGGCATCAAACTATTTCGCATGCCGCAAGAAGGGCCCGGACGTGTGTGATATTAAAGGAATTAAGAACACCATGCCCGTCGCTACAATTCCCGCTGATAACATAAATCATGTTTTAGAAGTATTGAAGGGATATCTTCCCACCTCTATTGCGTGGAATAATGTCATTGAGACGAGCTTTGGCGATGCTAATGCCATTGTTCACCCAATCACCGCGCTCCTCAACGCTGGTAGAATAGAAAACACCAAGGGCAATTTTGACTTCTACTGGGAGGGTATCTCTGAGGGAGTAGCCCGTGCCATGCAGGTTGTGGATGATGAAAGGGTAGCAGTGGCCAAAGCCATGGGCTTTGATGTTAAACCACATCTTGTGGTGACTCATGACTTTTACGGCCACCGTGAACGGGACACAATCTTTTCCTTTTATAGCCAGAGCACAGTGCATGGAGGGGAAGGCCCTTCGGCTCCGTCGTCGTTAGTCCATCGGTATGTCACAGAGGACATTCCCTATGGTCTTGTGCCAATGTCCGAAATGGGCCGGCTGTTTGGCGTTCCTACGCCCAACATTGACGGCATCATTGCCATCCTATCAACGATCAACGAGGAGGATTACAGGGCTACGGGTAGATCTTTGAGTAATCTGGGACTGGCCGGTATGAGTCGAGACCAGATTATCTCCGTCCTTTTAAAGGGCCGTTCGGTTTAACTGCCCTGCAGTGTTCAATGTCCGGCTGAAAGAATGCGCAGGGCTCTTTGGATCCCTGCGCATTTTCTTATAGTGACCGAATAATATTAAAAATAGTAGAAGGAGGTTCTTTCCAATACTCTCCAGGCGAGGTCCTATTTGTATTTGACATTGAGCAGGGGACGGACTAACATTCCTCTAGGTCAAGAGGGATATTTAAGCCGTGGAAAGGGTTACCGCTTTGTATTTGACATTGAGCAGGGGACGGACTAACATTCCTCTAGGTCAAGAGGGATATTTAAGCCGTGGAAAGGGTTACCGCAGATTTTTACTCCCTTGGTTCGATCCCTCCCCTCAAAATAGGATATGTGCGAAAAAGGAGTAGGACAGGCGGGATGGGGCTTATAAGCTAAGCCCCTAAAATATTCAGATTTAGGAGGGTTCTACATGCAGGATATTTTCAGTTATATTGATGACCACGCGGAAGAATACTTGGAGTCTCTTTTTGTTGCCTGTCGCCAGCCCAGCATCTCTTCTCAAAACGTCGGCATTCGTGAAATGGCCCATCTCGTGAATGACATGTTTACCAATGTGGGTTTGAAGTCAGAGATTCTTGAAACGGAGAATCACCCACTGGTATATGCCGAGAGTGAGGGATACGATTCAGTTAAAACTCTCACCTGCTACAACCATTATGATGTTCAGCCACCAGAGCCGCTGGATGAATGGCTCAGCGAGCCCTTCAGCCCGGAGATCCGCGATGGAAGGATTTATGCTAGAGGAGTGGCAGATAACAAGGGCAACATTATAGCGAGACTCAGTGCGATTGATGCGTGGTTAAAGGTTCGTGGAACCCTACCTGTCAAGATGAAGTTCATCGTGGACGGTGAGGAGGAGATAGGTAGTCCCAATTTGAAGTTCTTCCCCGACATGTATCCCGACAAGCTTGCAACTGACGGGATTCTTTGGGAGGGTGGTAGCAAGGATGTAGGTGGTCCGGTTCATGTTTCCCTGGGAGTTAAGGGTATGCTCTATGTGGAAATGAGAGTCAGGACTGCCGCGTCGGATCTGCATTCCAGTAATGCTGCCATCGTGGATAATCCTGCCTGGATTCTTGTGCGAGCCCTAAACACACTTAAAGACGCTGACGGTAATATAATGATTAATGGTTTCAACGATAAGGTTGTGCCTGAGACGGACCTTGAAAGGCATTATCTTGAAAAGATGTTCTTCGATGAAAAAGCCACCTTGGAATTTTTTGGCATTGAGAAGTTTCTTGATGGTGTTTCAGGTTATGAATTGAAGAGGCGGAATCTTTTCGCTCCCACTTGTAACATTGCAGGAATTGTCGCGGGATATACTGGAGAGGGAGCTAAAACGGTTCTTCCAGGCTCAGCCCTGGTTAAGATGGATCTTCGCTTGGTGCCAAATCAGGATCCTGAAGAAATTTTAAGCCTGCTCCGTAACCACCTTGACCGCCATGGGTTTGAAAACATTGAATTGGTAGTCCATTCGACAGCCCATCCGTTTAAGACATCACCTGATCATCCTTTGGCATCCTCAGTTATTAAGTGCGCCAAAACAGTGTACGGGACGGAGCCAATCGTTTACGTCAATTGTTCTGGTACAAGTCCTATTTATTCGCTGTGCAAAAAGACTGGTATTGGTGCTGTCCAGGTGGGTGTCGCCAATGAAGACTGCCGAGCTCATGCTCCCAATGAGAATATATTTGTTCAGGATTACATCGATGGAATTAAACTCATAGCAGCTGTCATGGATGATTTTTCCAGAGTTTAGGTTTTAGTTTTCTAATCTAAATATCATCAATTATATTCAGGGAAGTGGGGGTCTATTATTTTGCTTAATACTGAGAGGATCCAGAAAGTTGCCACGGTCATGGGTTCCGAGGAGATCGATGCCCTCTTTGTTTCGGCATCATCGGATCTGGAGTACCTTACTGGTTTGACCCCGATCGATGACGAGCGTTTCAAGGGCATCTGTATTTATTCTGATGGCAGTTTTTTTGCCCTTACTCCTAAGCTTTGCCTTGATGAATTCAAAGAGGACCTCGGTGACGATGTTGACATTTTCGCCTGGTCTGATGAAGAAGGTCCTTTGAAGGCTATCTCGCAGGCCTTCACGAAGTACGGAGTCCCCGGTCTTTTGGGAGTGAACGACTCAGTCAAGGCGTCCCATATTCTACCGGTCTCGGAAGAGCACGGCCTAAAGCTCAAAAATGCCAGGACAGTGGTTGCGGCCGTCCGTATGCATAAGAGCGAGGAGGAGATCGACCTTCTGAGCAAGAATGGCGCCCTCGCCGATGAAGTGCTCAAGCAGATTGCCACCTTCATAAAGCCAGGGCTCTCCGAGCGTCAGGTGCAAGCTAAACTTGTAGAAATCTATGAGTCCCTAGGTGGCGAGGAGGTCGGTGCCGGTCCTTCCGCCGGATCCAACAGCGCCCTACCTCACTACAACAAATTCACCGGTGTCATCGAGAAAAGTGATGTGCTAAGGCTTGGGTTTGGAGCTCGTTTCAAAGGATATTGCTCCGATACAACCAGGACCTTTTTTATCGGTGAACCTACTGAGGAACAAAGGAAAGTTTATGCTATTGTGCTTGAAGCGTGGATGGCAGGGGAGTCGGTTGTGAAAGAGGGAGTCCGTGCCTGTGACGTGGACCGTGCTGCCCGAGGAGTGATCGAAAAGGCCGGCTATGGCGAGTTTTTTCCCCATAGGACGGGGCACGGTATAGGTATAGCGGAGCATGAGCTTCCGGATATTTCCGCTACCGATCAAACGGTACTGAAAAAAGGTATGGCTTTCAGCATTGAACCGGGGATATACCTTCCAGGCAAATTTGGGGTCCGTATAGAAGATTGCGTGACCATCACTGAAAAAGGAGCTCAATCATTCACCGATTTCCCGAGAGAGCTTATCGTGCTTTAGCTTTTATACGATTGGGGAAGGCTTACGTTGTGTAATCAACCTTTCAGTACTTGGAAGGATGTGATCGAGGGAAAAAGAGCGGGATTCCTGTAAGAGGCGGAAACAACAGACTTTTTTGGAGGTGGAAGAGTTGAGGAAGTATCTTATTTTCGCTATCGTGGTTTTGACAGGCATGACTTTCGCGCTTACCGCCTTTGCTGCTGATTACCATATTGGGATTATGACGCCCACGGTATCACAGGCCGAGGATGACTATAGAGGCGCGGAAGCAGTAGTAAAAAAATACGGTGACGTGGATAAGGGCGGAATCATTAGACATATCACATGCCCTGACCAATTCTCCACTGAGATCGAAACCACGATCACCCAGCTGGTAGGCCTTGCCGACGACCCCAAGATGAAGGCTATTATTGTTGTCGAGGCCGTGCCAGGCGTCACAGAGGCTTTCCGACGCATTAAGGAAATGCGCCCTGATATACTGCGAGTCGTTGCGTCGCCCCATGAAGACCCGGCCATGGTGGCTTCGGTCTCCGATGTAGTCGTTGATATAGACCGAATTAACTGGGGATGGAGGATCATGGCTGCCGTCAAGAAAATGGGAGCCGATACCTTTGTCCACATTTCCTTCCCTCGCCACATGAGCATGGAGCTTCTGGCGCGCCGTGCTGCAGTCTTCCGTGAAGCCGCGAAACAGATGGGCCTGAAGTTTTACCTTGAGACCGCTCCCGACCCACTGTCGGAGGTAGGGGTTGCTGGTACCCAGCAATTCCTTCTCGAGAAGGTCCCTGCATGGATCGAGAAGTATGGCCAGAAGACGGCTTTCATCACCACGAACAGCGCGCACCATGAGCCCCTGATCAAGAGAATTGTCTCCCACGGTGGAATCTATGCCTACGGTGACGGTCCTTCTCCCATTAGGGGTTTCCCTGGGGCCTTGAATGTGGACCTCTCTCAGGAAAAGGGTGACTGGCCCGCCATGTTGGCCAAGGTTGAAAAGGCGGCGGTGGAAGCCGGCGCTTCTGGGCGACTGGGGACTTGGAGAATATCTCTGATGTATACAGAAGCCCCGGCTCTCACGGACCACGTTATCAGGGTTCTTGAAGGCAAGGCTAAGATTGCGGATACCGATGCCATTCTGGAAATCTACAAAGAGCACACGAAAGTCGAAATGTTTGGGGACCCCTACATCGATGCAGCTACCGGCATGAAGGTCAAGAATATGATGCTTCTCAGCCAAGAGCCTTACGTATTTGGCGTAGGCCCCCTTGATATGAGCGACGTTGTGATTCCTGATAACATCAACGAGATAAGGTAAGGGTAATACCATCCGGGCAGTGTTGATCCTTGTCTTCGGGCCGGCACTGCCCTTTATTTCCCCCTTCCCTAGACTCGCTTTTTGTATCTCAAGTACTGAGGTCTTATTTTTCGGTTGAAATAGCATTAGTTCGTTTTTTCTCCAGGGGTGTTTGATGGTTTTGAATTGGCGCCTCTTTTTGAAAGCCATGAGAGCTTATTCCAGCCCTGATGAGAGGACTATAGTGTTAGATAGGTATTGCCTCTTCCATATCTTCAAAGCTTTTGGAGGAGGTTCGTTTTGAAGCCTTTCTTGGATGCCGATATACTTTTCCTTTTTTAAAGTGGCCAGATACAAAATCTTTACAGGGAAGAGGATCATTGCATGAAAAGAAAAGAGCCTTTATTGAGATTGGATAACGTCGGCAAGGAGTTCTTTGGAAATAAGGTTCTTGATAAGGTAAATTTCTCGGTAGCAGAAGGAGAAATAGTTGGCCTTGTCGGCGAAAATGGCGCCGGTAAGAGCACCATTATGAATATTCTTTTCGGTAGTTCGGTTATCAGTTCCACTGGTGGATACGAGGGAAAGGTCTATCTGCACGGTTCTGAGGTCAGTTTCGCTAATCCCTTTGAAGCCCTGGAAGCAGGTTTGGGAATGGTCCATCAGGAATTTTCGCTGATACCCGGGTTTACAGCTGCGGAAAATATCGTCCTTAATAGAGAGACTACCCAATATAATTTCATGGTTGAATTATTTGGTGACCGTCTGAGCGATCTGGATCGTGAAGATATGATACTTAGGGCATGCAAAGCCACCACCCGGCTGGGGATAAACATTCCCCCCGATACCTTGGTGTCCGATATGTCTGTAGGCCAGAAGCAGTTCACTGAGATCGCTCGAGAAATTGAGAACGCTGATACAAAGCTTCTCCTTTTAGATGAACCTACCGCGGTACTAACGGAATCTGAAGCCCGAACCCTTATGGATTCGCTCAGAAGATTGTCACCTCAAGGTTTGGGCATTATTTTCATCTCTCACCGTCTGCGGGAGATAAAGGAATTGTGCGACCGAGTGGTGGTTCTTCGTGATGGTTTGGTGATAAGCGATGTCCCCACGGCCGAAACAGAAATTGAGCAAATTGCGGAGTGGATGGTGGGCCGCAAGGTCGGAAGAACTGCTGTAAGGAAAAAGGATATTAGCCAAGAGAGCGTCCTTCTCAACATAAAGGATTTGTGGGTTGACATGCCTGGGGAAACTCTTAAAGGCCTGGACCTTGATGTTTATGAAGGTGAGATCCTGGGAGTGGGCGGGCTGGCTGGCCAAGGTAAGTTAGCTCTTGCTAATGGTCTTATGGGAATATTCCCAGCACGAGGTGAAGTTGAATACAATGGTAAACCCTTTCCACTTTGCGACACAGCTAAAGCTATTGATGGAGGCTTGGCTCTGATTTCCGAGGATCGTAGGGGACTAGGGCTTTTACTGGACGAGGAGCTTCACCTGAATATCGCCTTTACTGCTTTGCAGAGTAAAGGCCTTTTCCTTAAAAAGTATTTGTGCGGTTTGTTAACCCAGCTCGATTTTCAAGAGACGATACGACGAGCCAATGAATTCATTGAATCCTTGAATATAAAATGTACTGGCCCCAGGCAGAGAGTGATAGAACTCTCAGGAGGCAACCAACAGAAGGTCTGCCTCGCCAAAGCTTTTGTATGCGAACCAAAGTTGCTTTTCGCCTCTGAACCTACACGCGGAATAGATGTGGGAGCAAAAAAGATGGTATTGGACGTGCTGAGGAAATACAACGAAGAGTACAATACGACCATAATAATGACTTCTTCGGAGCTTGAAGAATTGCGATCTATCTGCGACCGCATTGCCATTGTTTCAGAGGGTAAGGTTGCCGGGATCTTGCCTCCCGACGCTAAGGCAAAAGAATTCGGCCTTCTGATGTCTTAAGGAAATGAGAAAAGGTGGATAGTGATGAAAAATTTTTTAAAGAAGCTTGTTGAATCCGCCGGGTGGGCTCGAATCATTATAGGGCTGTTCCTGCTTTTGTTGTTTATCATAGCCCCCTTCGTCCAAGTCAGGCTGGATACATCGATCCAGGACGTTTTGGTGCGAGTTGGTATGAACGGGGTCCTGGTGCTGGCTATGGTTCCCATGATACGTTCCGGTTGCGGTCTGAACTTCGGATTGCCCGTTGGCATTATTGCCGGTCTTCTGGGTGCTCTGGTCGCTGTAGAAATGAACTTGACCGGTTTAACGGCTATCTTTACAGCAATATTGATTTCTTTGCCCATCGCTGTATTGTTAGGCTTCTCCTATGCCCAGATAATAAACCGGGTTAAGGGCTCGGAAATGATGATAGCCACCTATATAGGTTTTTCCAGCGTGGCATTGATGTGTATCGGGTGGATGATACTGCCCTTTTCTCATCCGACTATGGTTTGGGGCTTTACCGGTCAAGGTCTCAGGACTACGATCAGTGTTGCCGATGCTTTCCAGGATGTTATAAGTAACATACTCAGTTTCCAAATAGGAGACTTCTTTTACTTCCCCACCGGCATGCTGATCTTTTTCGGATTGGCCTGTTATTTTGTACATCTCTTCTTCAAATCCAAGACAGGTATAGCTATGACCGCCGTCGGGAAGAATCCTTCCTTTGCGAGATCCTCATCGGTCAACATAGATAGGATGAGAACCCTATCGGTCATCTTTTCGACCGCCCTTGGGGCGATCGGAATAATAATCTATCAACAGAGTTTCGGGTTTATCCAGCTCTATATGGGGCCCTTCTTTATGGCATTCCCTGCTATAGCCGCCGTACTTCTGGGGGGAGCTTCGCTCAAAAACGCTACGATCACGCACGTAATTGTCGGTACTTTTCTGTTCCAAGGTGTTATTACCATGGCCCCCTCGGTAATAAACAGCATGATGCAATCGGACTTGTCTGAAATAATCCGCATTATCCTATCAAACGGCATGATTATCTACGCCTTGACCCGAAAGGAAGTTTACAAAAGGTGAACAATATGCTGACAAAAGAAAAGGTAAAGAGTTTCCTCGTAAACCAGGCGGTTCCTATCCTTTTCCTAATTATTGTCGCTGTGGGGGCGCCTCTCTCGGGTTTCAGCCTTCAGCATCTGACCCAGGAGATGACCTATCGACTTGCCAGGGACTCCTTCGTTGTTCTTTCACTGCTCGTCCCTATTATGGCCGGTATGGGCTTGAATTTTGGCATCGTACTCGGCTCCATGGCAGGCCAAATTGGTCTGATTTTTATAACCGATTGGGGTATTCGCGGGATACCAGGACTATTTATTGCTGCCGTCCTTGGTACTCCTATCGCCATCCTTCTGGGTTTTATGTGCGGATCGATCCTGAACAAAGCACGAGGTAAGGAGATGGTTACCTCTTATATTCTGGGGTTTTTCGTAAACGGGTTATACCAGTTCTTCGGACTTTTTATGCTGGGTCCTATAATACCCATCACAAAACCCAGCATGCTTATTTCCAGGGGATACGGTGTACGTAATACCGTTGACCTTTTGGGAGTAAGAGGTGCTATTGATAAATTGATTGATCTTAAAATAGGTGGTGTTTCAATTCCGGTTGCCACCTTTCTGCTTATAGCCGCTTTCTGTTTTTTCATTGTCTGGATTAGAAAAACAAAGCTGGGCCAGGATATACGAGCTGCGGGACAGGATTATGAGCTAGCCAGACTATCCGGAATAGCGGTGGATAGAACAAGAATTATCTCGATTATTATTTCCACGGTACTGGCCTGTTACGGTCAGATTATATTGCTTCAGAATCTCGGGACTGTAAATACTTATAGTAGCCATGAAATGACTGGAGTCTTCGCGATTGCCGCCCTTCTGGTAGGGGGTGCGACGGTAGCCAAGGCGTCCCTCATGAACGTATTCGTCGGCGTGTTGCTTTTTCACATGATGTTTGTCATTTCTCCCATGGCTGGTAAGAGGCTGATAGGTTCTGCACAGCTAGGGGAATATTTCAGGGTATTCGTATCTTATGGAGTAATTTGCATAGCCCTTATTTTCCATGCGATGAAAGAGAGAGCTCGGGCTCAGAAGCATCGAGAAGAGTTAATGATAGGTGAAAGTTCATTGAATCACGGGGGCGAAGCAAGATGATCAGCAAGAGAACTGGGATACGCTTGGTTGCTGTCCTTTCATTAATAGTATTGTGTGTTTATCTAGCTTTTATTGGGAAAGAACATAGGGTCTTTTTCGACAACAGGGTGAAAACCATTGATGGGGTTAAATACAAATCAGAATACACCTATGAAGTAGCTGTTTTGGGAACGGGAGAGGAACCCGAGTTTGTTGACTTGGATGATATGACGATGATTGAAGCTGTAGGGCCCAAACATGTCATTGAGATTTCCGTGATGGACCTAGATGGGGAACCGCTTTATGAGATATCCAGGAATGTATCAATGGGGTTCAAAACTGATTGCGTTTTGTATTTACCTCTCATCGTAGATACTCATATGGGCGAAAAAGACTAGGTAATCTCCAATGCAGAGGAGACTAGGTACAAGGAACCTCTGTTTTCTAACAAGATAATACATTATATATATGGGCATCGCTGGTTTTTGAGTAAATTGTCTCATCCTACAGTTTAGATTTAGGACGGAGATTTCGGATAACCGCAGATCAAGGGTTACTCAGCGGCTTATTGCTTTTATCTGGCATCGAGCCCTTGTTGTGTGAATGACCTTTTTGATAGACTCTTTTCTCCGTGTTGGATTTAAAAGGGTGCTGCGCAGGGCCCTTTTTCTTTTTTGACAGGAGGAGTCTTTTCTTCTTCAAAGTTTGGTCTGGAGGGGAAAAGATTTCTTTTTAGTTATTTTATAAACACCCAACGAGGGCCCTATTGCATAGAGGGAATATATTTTGCCACGGAAAAGGAGATAATTCTATCGCCGCAGTCTTTCTAAAAATATTGAATGGTGGTTTGGAAAAGTAGGAAATGGCGAAGTATAGGCCCTTTGGATGAAGGTGATTGTATTTGCAACTCCGACTTGTAATGGAAGCCAGGCTGGCTGACAAAGCTCAAAGGCCCTTGATAACCTCCCTGGCCCTCCTAAACTGAGGAAAATAGTTTTTGCTGGTATAAATATTCTTTTCTTCCCCTGGTTAGGAGTCGTTTATTATTAAATGGATCTGTTTAAACTTTCGATTGGAGGCCGATAGGTAATGAATCTTTCTGTATTGGGAGCTGGTAACGGGGCTCAGACTCTGGCCGGGCACTTAGCATCGAAGGGTAATGCGGTTATGTTGTTTGAGCACCCTGACTTTCCGGAGAATCTCAAGGCTATTAAGCAGAAAGGGAACCGAATCAGGCTTGACGGGGTCCTTTCATGTACCGGGGAACTAAAGGCTGCCTCTTCTGACATATCAGAAGTGGTCGGCCATGGCGAAATCCTTTTTGTTTTGATGCCGAGTTACGCCCAGGAAAGAGTATTCGATCTCGCCATGCCCTTTTTGCGTGAGGGCCAGCTGATAGTATTCATGCCTGGTAATTTTGCTTCCTTGGTAGCCAAGCGAAAATTGTCAGAGTCTAATTTAAGGGACAAGGGCGTTTTGATCGCCGAGACCGATACAATTCCCTATGCTTGTAGGCTGAAGGAACCCGGGGAATCGTCCGTATATGGTTTGAAGGATTATCTCTCCATAAGCAGTCTTCCAGGTAGCAGAATTGACGATGTCATGGCTATTCTGAAGCCGATTTTCCCCATATCCATGAGTCCTATGAAGAATGTGTTGAATGTAGGTTTCGCCAATACCAATATGATCCTTCACTGTCCGACGATGATAATGAATGCTGGTCGAATAGAGTTCGGAGCGCCCAAATTCGGGTTTTACGAGGAGGGCATGACTCCTTCTGTATGCAGGGTTATGGAGGGCATGGATGAAGAGCGCCTACGGGTAGGGGAGAAGTTGGGTTTGAAGTTAAAGACGGAATTTGAAGACATATTGGCTAACTATCCGATGGAAGGTGATTTTAAGTCTCTTTACGAGGTGATCCAGAATTGTGAGGTATACGTAGGTCATGGAGCTGATTCCCCTGATACGCTGACTTTCCGCTATATCAGCGAAGATGTTCCTTTTCTACTTGTTCCTGTGGCACAATTTGGTGATTTAGTAGGAGAACCCACCCCGTTGATAGATGCGGTGATAGCCCTTTCGGAAGTGGCCAATGATGTTAAGTACCGGGAATCGGGTCGCAATTTTAGAGCTTTGGGATTGGAGAGTATGTCTGTAGAAGAGATCAAAGAGTATGTTAGGTAAGGTAATGTGACGGTTTGGTCAAAGAAGGGCCATCCTTTACCTAGTATTGATAGCATGGGGAATGCTTGGAGACTCAGTTCTTCTCCGATGGTGAAGGGTTTACTGGTTGGTTTTAATGATTCGAAAGGTGGATTAAATTTATATCTGGTCGGGTCGAATAAACGTGTAGCCCACAAGTTTAGCGATTAGAATATTCTACGGGTGCAATCTTGGAGATTCATTCGATGGAGTTGCTTAAGAGGATGCTTAGAGGGGAGATGTTTTCTATGTCTAAACCGAGGTTTGCCATTATAGGTGCCGGTGCCGGTGGACAATCCATGGCAGCGATTCTCACCCAGAAAGGTTATTCGGTAAAGCTTTATGATAATGATCTGGATAGAATCGAGGGATTAAATCGACTCAAGAGCATTTCTGTGACCGGTAAGATCGAGGCGACAGGGTTTCCGGAAGTGGTTTCAGCAGAAATAGCGAGCGTAATGGAGGATGTTGACTCCATTATGGTTGTTACTACTACCGATGCCCATAAGGATGTAGCAAAAAGAATTGCTCCCTACCTTGTCGAGGGTCAGACCATTCTTTTAAATCCCGGCCACGTTTTCGGAGCCTTGGAGTTTTCTCAGATTCTTTTCAAAGAATGTGGCGTGAAAAAAAGGTTGGTCATTGGAGAGGCTTCTGACCTTATGTATGCCTGTAGGCTTCCAGAGAATGGGAAACCCTTTCACCCAGGGATAAAGAAAACCACGGAAGTAGCTACACTACCAGCGAAGGACGTGGGCACCCTTTTAGAAGTATTAGGCGAGGCCTTCCCCAACCTTGTTCCGATGAAGAATATTTTTGAAACAGGTCTAGAAGGGGGTGGAGCCATGCTTCATCCCATACCGTCATTCATGAATATTAATAAAATTGATAGTAATGAATCCTTTGATTATTACATGGAAGGTGTGACACCCAGCATCGCAAAGCTAATATTATCGGCTGATTCTGAACGACTAGCGGTCTGCAATGCTCTTGGTTTGGAAGTTCCGTCTCTAGTTGACTCCTTGAAAAAAACTTACAATCTCTCTTTCGATGATCTTTACGAATTGATACAGCATAATAAACCCTATGGGGGAGTAAAATCTCCGTCTTCCGTTAACCACCGATTTATGGTTGAAGATGTCACTTCGGGCATTGTGCCTTTGGCTTCTATAGGCAAACAACTGAATGTTGAGACGCCCATTCTGAATGCCTTCATCGACATAGCCAGTGTAATTAGTGGTAAGGACTTCTGGCTTGAAGGCAGGACCGTGGACAAACTAGATATGGATGGTAAAACTTTAGAGGAAATAATGCAAATGATCTCCTAATGATTGACCGCTCGGCAAGAGAACCTTTGTCCGGGCATCCTTCATTGAAAAGGATTGAGGGTTTTAGTTTTAAATCGCCGACGGGCGTTAGCATAGGCTCCATATCCATTTTGACTAATCTTTTGTCAAGCCTTGGCTCCAATCCTCGACTTTTACAGCGCCCTTGCCCGCGGCTATGACCAGCGGCTCCCAAGAGACCACTCTTCCGGGGGTGGCCCCGGTCTCCTCGTCCAGGGGGGTCGCCTTCCAGATGAAGACCTTCCTTCCGTCCAGGAAGGTGAAGGCGCCGGGGTAGGGGCGGGTGACGGCCCTTACCAGGTTACAGATATTCCTCGCAGGGGCGCTCCAGTCGATGAGGCCGTCCTCGGGTCTTCTTCTCCCGAAGTAGGTCGCCTTGGAGTGGTCCTGGGGTATCCTGGGAGCCTCTCCCGCTTCTATGAGGGGGAGGCTCCTGGCCAGCACCCTGCCGGCGGCATCGGCCACCTTCAGCATCACGTCCAGGGCGGTGTCGCTTTCCGTTATGGGGACCCTCTCCTGGTCCACGATGTCGCCCTCGTCGGGGCGCGCCGTCATCCAGTGAAGGGTTGCCCCCGTCTCGGTCTCCCCGTGGATAATGGCCCAGTTCACGCAGGCCCTTCCCCTGTACCTGGGAAGGAGTGATCCGTGCATGTTGAAGGCACCGAGGCGCGGAAGATAGAGGATGGCCTTGGGGATCATGTCGCGGTAATAAAAGGAAAAGATGACCTCCGGTTTCAGGTTCTTGACGAGTTCCACCGCGGGAGGATCACCGGGGCTGGCAGGAGTAAAGACGGGAACCCCGCCCGCCAGGGCCAGTTCCTTCACTGATTTGAACCAGGTGTTCTCGCTCTTGTCGTCCTCGTAGGTGAGAACGCCCCTGATATCGGCTCCCAGGTCCATCAGCGTCTTCAGGCACCGGTGTCCCACCTCGCTGTAGGCGAATACCACCGTCCCGGGCCTGTCACTCATCCTCATCGCCGTAGACCCGGTTCACCAGGAACCTGGGACGCTTGCGGATTTCCTGGAAGATCCTGCCGATGTACTCCCCGGCTATGCCTACGCAGAACATGGTGACTCCCATGAGGAAAAAATTGATCGTCATGAGGGTGAAGAGGCCTTCCGCCTCGGGCCCCACGATGAGCCTCCTCAGGACCATGTAGATGGAGAAGACGAAACTCAGTCCCGCAATCAGGAGCCCCAGCATTGTGACCGCCTGGAGCGGCACCAGGGAGAAACCCGTCATCAGGTCGAAGTTAAGCCTGATGAGCCTGAACAGGCTGTATTTCGATGTTCCCAGTTCCCTCTCGGAGTGTCCCACCTCGATCTCCGTCGGGTTCAGGGCGAACTTCTGGGCCAGGGCGGGTATGAAGGTGGTCGACTCGGGGCAACTGTTGATCAGGTCCACCACCCGCCGACTGTAGGCCCGCAGCATGCAGCCGTAGTCGTGGAGATTCAGCCCCGTTATCTTATTCGTGATTTCGTTCACTATCTTTGAGGCGATCTTTCTGAAGAAGGGGTCCCTCCTGGTGGACCGGATCGTCCCCACCACGTCATACCCGGCGTCCATCTGCTGCAGGAGCCGGGGTATCTCTTCGGGGGGGTTCTGCAGGTCGGCGTCCATGGTCACGATGGCCTTGCCCTTCGAAACGGAAAATCCGGCCATGATGGCCATGTGCTGGCCGAAGTTGCCGTTGAAGTCCACCACCCTGACGGAACCGGGATGCCTGTCGGCGCTGTCGACCAGCAGGGCGAGCGACCGGTCCCTGCTCCCGTCGTTGACGAAGACCACCTCCCAGCTCTTGCCCAGCCCCTCCATGACGGGGAAAAGCCTTTCGAAAAGGCCGGGGAGGGACTCCTCCTCGTTGAAGACGGGTATCACCACTGAAACGTCCAGGGATTCCTTTCCCAAAGGGCCTCACCTCCTGCAGATCCGCCGGATCGCCTCGATCACGTCGGCCACGTCGCCGTCGGTCATGGCCGGGAACAGCGGTATCGACACTATCCGGTCGCTGACGAACTCGGCACCGGGGTAGTCGCCCCTTTTCCAGCCGTACTCCCTCGCGTAGTAGGAGAAGAGGTGGAGCGCCTGGTAGTGAAGGGCCGTCCCGATGTTCATCTGCCTCATCTTCGCCATGAATTCATCCCGGGAGAAGCCAAGGGAGTCGATATCGATGAGGGGGGTGAGGATATGCCAGGAGTGGACGTCCCCTTCGGAGGGTTCGGGGGGGAGTAGGAGCCCCGGCTCATCCTCCAGTTCCTTCCTGTAGATATTCACGATGTCCCGCCTCCTGGCATTGAAGGACTGCAGGCGGGTGAGCTGGTCGTTCCCGATGGCGGCCTGGATGTCGAGCATGTTGTACTTCAGCCCCGGGAAGAGCAGATCATAATGGGGTGTTCCCGTGGCGGCGTAGCGGTTCCAGGCCCCTTTGCTCATCCCGTGCTGCCTGAGAACGGAGACCTTTTCGGCGGCGTCTTCGCAGACCGTGCAGACCATGCCGCCCTCGCCGCAGGTGATGTTCTTCGTCGGGTGGAAGCTGAAGACGGCGGCCTGCCTTTCTCTCGCGGGGGCGCCGATGGGCCTTCCCTGGCGGGAAGCCCCCAGGGCGTGAGCGGCATCTTCGATGATGACCAGTCCGTTTTTTTCGGCTATTTCCTCTAGGGCTTCCATCTCGCAGGGACGGCCCGCGAAATGCACGGGGATGATGGCCTTCGTCCTCGGGGTGACGGCCTTTTTAACCAGTTCGGGCCTGATGTTGAGCGTCACCGGGTCTATATCGGCCAGCACCGGCCTGGCGCCGGTCAGTATCACCGTGTTGGCCGTCGCCGCGAAGGTCATGGGGGTAGTAATGACCTCGTCGCCGGGCCCGATGCCGAAGGCAAGCAGGGAGAGGTGGAGCCCCGCCGTGGCCGAGTTCACGGCCAGGGCATAGGGCACCCCAAGGTACTCCCCGAAGGATTTTTCAAACCTCTGCGCCTTGGGCCCCGTGGTGATCCACCCCGACCTCAGGGAATCGGCCACGTCGGCAATGGCTTCCTCGCTTATATCCGGTCTGGCGAATGGCAAGAATGTCTCTCTCATTGGACCCCTTCATCTCCCTTGTTGGTAATCACCATTTTGTCCCCGATCCGCTCCAGGATCCTTGGCGGAACCCCGCCCGTCTCGAGGAAATCAGTAGATTGTTCCTCACCCATGATGAGCAGGATCCTTTCGTCGGAGTCCCAGTAGCGTTCGATGAAACCTCCGGAATCGAGGAACCAGTCCGACTGGTCTCCCCGTCTTGAACCGAACTCAAGTTCGCCCCACCAGTCCACGAGGACTATCCTCCTTTTCAGGTAGAAGGGGAGGCCCTGGTCGTAGTCGCGGTACTGGGCGACCACGTCGCCCGGGAGGACTTGTTCGCGTATTGCCGAGGCCAGGTCCCTGGCGCTCATGATCCTGTCGTAAAAGGCGAAGACGTTCTTGAAGGTGGCGATGTTTAAAAAAGCGAAGATGCAGAGGGCCAGCACTACCTTCCGGGATTCACCCTTCAGGTAGTAGGTCCAGGAGAGAACTACCAGGAGGATAAGGACTCCTGCCACGGGGGCCACGAAGGGAAGCAGTTCCTTGCCGTACCTCTGGTCCAGGAAAGGGTAGGCGGCGGCCGCTATTCCGAAGAGCAGAAGCACCAGGCTGTTGAGGAGCAGGCCCATCCCCAGGGACCTGGTTTTGCCCCTGTCCATGTGAAGATCCAGAAAGGAACCTACCAAGATGGCCAGGGGAGGCATCACCGGGACGATATAGGGAATCAGCTTGGAATTGGAGATGGAGAAGAAAAGAAAGATGATGCCGAACCAGAGCAGCAGGAAGATCTTGCCCCTGTCCTGGCGGGTCGGGCTGGCTATCGATGAGGGCAGGGCGTCGGCTATCGCCCCCGGCAGGAAGCCCGTCCAGGGTATGGAGCCAACGATGATTATCGGGATGAACCACCACCACGGTTCGAAGCGGCCGTGCATCTTGGTGGTGTAGCGGAGGAAGTGCTCCTGGATGAAGAAGAAGTCGAAAAAGTCCGGGTTCTTCATGCAGACAAGGACGAACCACGGTGCGGCCACGAGGAAAAAGATAGCCAGGCCCGGGAGGTAAATAGTTTTCCTGACGACCTCCCATTTCCGGGTCAGTACAATCCACCAAAAAGCCACCCCGGCGGGCAGCACTACGCCTACCAGGCCCTTGGTCAATAGGGCCAACGCCATGCCCAGGTAGAAAAGGAGGAAGTACTTTCTGTCGCGCCTGTAACCCATCCAGAAGCCGGCCAGCGACAGGGTCATGAAGAACGAAAGGGGCATGTCGGTGATGTTGATCTGCCCGATGGCGAAATAGACCAGCGAAGTGGCCAAAATCCACGCCGACAGAAAGGCGGCCCTCGGCCCGTACATCCTGTCGGCTAGCCAGTAGGTGACGAACACCCCGGCCATGGCCAGCATGGCCGGGAAGAAGCGGGCGGCGAACTCGTTCTGCCCCAGCACTTTGAAGGAAAGGGCCGTGAGCCAGTAGTGAAGGACCGGCTTTTCGAAGTAGGCCACGTAGTTCAGGCGGGGCGTGATAAAGTCCCCGCTTTCCAGCATCTCCCGGGGAATTTCCGAGTATCGGCCCTCGTCGGGATCGAGCAGACCATGGCTCCCGAGGGCCACGAGGTACAGGACAGTTGTGAGGGCAAGAAGGAACAGCATGTTTTTCCTATGAGAAGAGAACAAGGAATCCGGCCTCCAGAAAGTGAGGATCTCTCGCGACGGGGCGTAAAGAACGCGAACATGGATTATTATAACGGCATAGCCCGATGAATTACCAACCGTGGGAGGTGCTCCGCCATGGACCGGCTCGGTATGCTCATGATCCTGGGCTCCGCCCTTTTCAACGCCACGGCCAGCAGCATGATGAAGATCGGTTTTGGACACCAGCAGGACCTGCTTGAGAGGGGGTTCGCGGCGGCTGTACTTCGCATAGCCGGCAACCCCTGGGCCGTGACGGGGGTGATCTGCTTTGGCATATCCTTCATGTTCATGAGCGCGGCCTTGACCAGGGTGGACCTGTCGGTAGCCTACCCGGTCATGTCGGGGCTGGTCTTCATCCTCGTCCTGGGCGTCTCCTCGGTCTTCTTCGCCGAGCAGGTCACCCTTGCTAGGCTCCTGGGCGTCTTCCTGATCTTATCGGGCGTGCTGGTGATAAGCAGGTAAGGAGCAGCTAAAGGCTGAACGCTAATCACCACTGGTGAGCCAGTTTTCTTTTCCCGACTTACAATTTCCGACTCACGATCCACGTCTTTTTTCGACCTATCTCAGGATCCTGGAGGGGATATTCATGAAAGTCTGCATCATCGGGACCGGGTACGTCGGACTTGTCACCGGGGCCTGCCTCGCCGAGAACGGCAACGACGTATGGTGCGTCGACGTCGACCATGCCAAGATAGCGGGTCTGAAAGAGGGCAGGGTCTCCATCTACGAGCCCGGTCTCGAGGACATGGTCAGAAGAAACCTCTCCGAGAGGCGCCTCCGCTTCACGACGGATCTGAAGGAGGGATTGGACCCGAGCCTCTTCATCTTCATCGCCGTGGGCACGCCTGCCATGGATGACGGCTCCGCCGACCTCACCTCCGTCTTCGAGGCGGCGTCCCGCATCGGAAGGCTCATGGACAGCCGCAAGATCGTCGTCGCCAAGTCCACCATCCCCGTAGGTACCACGGCAGAGATCACGAAGATCATCGCCGAAAGGCTCGCCGGGCGGAAAAGGCAGGACATCGAGTTCGACGTGGCCTTCTGCCCCGAGTTCCTCAAGGAGGGGGCCGCCGTGGAGGACTGCCTCCGCCCCGACAGGATCATCATCGGGACCGATAACGACGCTACCGACAGACTGCTCAGGGAGCTCTTCGCCCCCTTCGTCATGAAGGAGGATCGCTTCTACACCATGTCCATCCCGTCGGCTGAAATGACCAAGTACGCCTCCAACGCCATGCTCGCTACGAGGATCAGTTTCATGAACGAACTCTCCCGCCTCTGCGAAAAGGTCGGGGCCGACGTGGGACAGGTCCGGGTGGGCATGGGCACCGACACCCGGATTGGCTCCTCCTTCCTTTACGCCGGCCTGGGCTACGGTGGATCCTGTTTCCCCAAGGACGTCCAGGCCCTCATCCAGTGCGCCTCCTCCAAGGGGGTCGATCTGACCATCCTCAAAGCCGTCGAGGAGGCCAACAGGGCCCAGAGACGTTTCTTCCTGGAAAAAATAACCGATCACTTCGGGGATGACCTCGATGGCAGAACCTTCGCCCTTTGGGGGTTGAGTTTCAAACCCCACACCGATGATATGAGAGAGGCGCCATCCCTCGCCATATCCGAGGCTTTGCTTTCGCGGGGAGCTCACTTACAGGTCTTCGATCCCGTGGCGATGGAAAGGGCGAGGACGATGCTGCCCGACGACGGATCGGTCACCTTCTGCGCTGATTACTACGAAGCCCTTGAGGGAGCCGACGCCCTCGTACTGGTCACGGAATGGCCCCAGTTCCGCAGGCCCGACTGGGAGAGGGTGAGAGGGCTCATGAAGCCCCGCTCGGCGGTCTTCGACGGCCGGAATCAACTGTCGCCGGAGCGGGTGAGGGCCCTGGGGTTCTCCTACTACGGGGTGGGAAGGACTTAAAACAAAAGCGTGAATCGTAAAGCGTGAATCGGAAAAACCCGAAGCGAGAACAGAAAGGGGTTTTTGTTTCAGTGTTTAATGGTCAAAAAGAAACCCTAAGCCGCCATTTGGCGGCTTAGGGAAGCAATTTGACCCCGTTCTTTTAAGGATCGGTATTTTTTATTTTTTCGGTGCACGATTCACGAATTACGATTCATGATGCTACTTTTTCTTCAGTTGCTTTACCACGTCGATGACGGTGCCGTCACGGTATTCCACGACGCCTATGATCCTGTCCTCGGTCTCGACGGGGGTCATGGGCCCGGTGAAATTCTGGGCCTTTTCCACCAGTTCATCCATGGTCACCAGGGGGACGTCGCCGGCTTCCCTGGCGGCGTCGATAAGGTCCTGCCTCCTGGGATTTATGGCCACGCCAAACTCCGTGACCACGGCGTCCACCACTTCCCCCGGCGTGGTGACGGTGTAGACCGAGTCTACGGCGCAGGGAATCCGTCCGCGGAGCAGCGGGGTGGTGATGATGGTCAGTTGCGCCCCGGCAGCGGTGTCCTGGTGCCCGCCGATGCCGTGGAGCATCGCCCCGTCGGCCTCGGTGTTCACGTTGACGTTGAACTCCCTATCGACCTCGGTGGCGCCGAGCACTACCGTGTCCAGCATGTTGACGGCGCACCCCGCATTCCAGGGGTTGGCGTACCAGTCGGCCGAGATCTCCACGTGGTTGGGGTTCTCCGCTATGGATTTCACCGCCGCAAGGTCGAAGGACTGCACGTCCAGTAGCCTCTCGAAAAGTCCTTCCTTCATCATGTCCACAAAGAACTCGGTGATGCCCCCGAGACCGAAACTACCCTTGATGCCCCGTTCCCGCATGGCGTCTCTGACGTAGGCCGCCACGGCCAGGGAAATGCCCCCCGCCCCGGTCTGGAAGGATAGGCCGTCCTTGAAATAGGGGGTCGCCTCGATCAGTTTGGCGGCGTTGTGGGCGATGAGAAGCCTCATGGGATCCCTGGTCACCCTGGTGGTCCCGCTGACGATCCCCGCGGGGTCCCCTATCCTGTCGACAGGCACCACGAAGTCGACGAAGAACTGGGGGATGTGGATGCAAGGCGCAGGGTAGTCGACCAGGTTGTCCGTTATGGCCACCACGCACTGGGCGTAATCGGCGTCGCTGTGGGCGTAGCCGAGGGAGCCGCAGGCCGATTTGCCGACGGCCCCGGTGAGGTTGCCGTACTTGTCCGACGTCGGCGCGGCTATGAAGGCCACGTCGATGACCACTTCGCCGCTGGTCACGGCCCTGGGGCGTCCTCCGTGGCTTCTGAGGACGACGGGAACGCTCATGCCGCCCTCGGAAGCGAGCTGCCCTATGGGGCCGTTGACGGAACCCATGATCTGGCGGATGACCCCGCTCTGGATGTGTTTTGTCAGGTGTTTGTGAACCCCGAAGAGGGCCGTGGGGAAGATCACCAGGTCGCGGATGCCCATCTCGGCGCAGGCGTCGAGGACGGCGTTGACCACGAAGTCGCCGTTGCGAAGGTGGTGGTGGAAGGATAGGGTCATCCCGCTCTTTAGACCGGAAGCGCTGATGGCCGCCTTGATGTCGGGGAGGGTCTTGTCCCTCCTGGTGTTGAAGGCGGTCCTGTTCCTCTTCCCGAACCGGCAACCCTCGGGCGGCCTCCTATCGTGGCCCTTGAAGTGCCTGACCTCTCCGTAACCCGGGATGGAATCGGGTATATTGCGTCCTGCGGCGTTGATAGTCATCGCTTCTCACCTCCGGCTTTCATGCCGGCCCGCTGGAGGGTATATTCCGCCCTCTTGACCACGGGCTTGTCGACCATCTTGCCGTCGACCTGGACCGCCCCGAGACCCCTGGCGGCAGCCTCGGCGGCCGCCTCGACGATCTTTTGGGCCTGCTCGACCTCCCTGGCCGTGGGCGTGAAGACATCGTGGATGATCGATATCTGGTTCGGGTGTATGACGCTCTTGCCCTGGAAACCGAGCTGTTTGACCCACTCGGTCTCCCGCCGCAGACCGGCGTCGTCGGTGATGTCGGCGTAGACCGTATCGAGGGCGTCGACGCCGGCGGCGTGGGCGGCCAGCACGATCATCCTCCTGGGCCCGATCAGTTCCTCGCTGTTCTCCGAACGGGTCGTCTTCAGGTCGGCCCGAAGATCCTCGCCTCCCGGGCAGATGGCAGCCACCCTCTTCGAGGCCCTGGCTATATCGAAAGCTCTCCAGACGCCCAGGGCCGTCTCCAGCAGGCAGAAGATGAGGGTTCTCCCCACCGGTATTTTGGCCTTGCTCTCGATTTGGGAGAGGGCCTCGTCCATCAGGACGATGTCCTTGGGATCCTCCACCTTGGGTATGCGGATGCCGTCGATGCCGCAGGGCACGACGGTCTCGATGTCGACCTTCCAAAGATCCGTGTCCATGCCGTTGATCCTCACGGTGACCTCGCAATCGCCGAAGTCGCTCTTTTTCAGGACGTCCCTGACGAGGATCCTGGCCGCGTCCTTTTCACTCATCGCCACGGCGTCCTCCAGGTCCAGGATGACGCCGTCGGGGTTGAAGAGGTGTCCCCGAAGGAGCATGTTCGGGTTATTTCCGGGCAGGTATAGTTTCGTCCTTCTGAGCCTCATGCGGCCTTCACCTCCGCGAGCCGTCTCACGGCCGCCTCGACCCTGGCCTTCAGCACCAGGTCGCCGGCCCCGTTATCCTGGATCGAGACGGAAATATCGCGGACACCCAGACTTTTCAAAGTGTCCTTTGTAGCCTTTAACATCGCCTCGCCGAAGCGGACAATGCTCGCCCCCTCCATGGAGATGGATATGCCCCGTCCCTTTTCCGTTTCGGTAACGGTGACGATGCAGTCCATTGATTCGAGGGTCCCTGCTTGGGCAGTTTTCATATTCTTACCTCCAGGGACCGAAAAGGGGACAGCGTCCCCCCGGTCGATATCATTTAATAAAATGTCCTTTTGTCAGACTGAAGCATCGGGGCCCACCCGAAGGTGAGCCCCGGGCTCAGATTCTGCTTCCCCGGTAGTGCGTCCCCGGCTTATCGCTTTCCCGAAACCTGGTGCCCGTAACCGGTCGCCCGCTTTTAAACCAGGTGCTCCCAGGCGCACATCTCGCGGGCCTTGGCGCAGATCGCGTCGGCCTTCTTGTCGAAGTCGGGGTCGATCTTCGACGCGATGGCCTTGGCCATATCGAGGGTGGAAACGGCCTTCTTCTCCCAGTCCTTGTCGGCCTTGTCGTCGCGCCAGATATCGTAGGTGAGGTACTTGCTCTCGACGAGCACCTCGCCGATGGCCTTCTCGAGTTTCGCCGCGTGGCCCTTGAGGCCGAGGTATTCGAGCATCATGACCCCGGTGATCAAAAGGCCGCAGGGGTTGATCTTGTACTGGTGGGCGTACTTCGGCACCGAACCGTGGCTGGGCTCGAAGAGGGCCGCGTTTTCGCCTATGTTGCCGCTGGGAGCGAAGCCCATGCCGCCGACCAGCTGGGAGGCCTCGTCGGAGAGGATATCCCCGAAAACGTTGGAGGTGACGATGACCTGGTAGTCCTGGGGATTCTTGATGAGCCACATCGCGGTGGCATCGGCGTTTTCCTCGCGGGAAACGATATCGGGGTACTCCTTGGCGATCTCGAGGAAGCGCTCCTTCATCAAGCCGTCAGTGGCCCTGATGACGTTGGCCTTGTTGCAGTTGACCACGCTCTTGAGGCCGTTGGCCTTGGCGTACTCGAAGGCGGCCCTGATGATCCTGTCGCAGCCCTCCTTGGAATAGACGCGCCATGAAACGGCGACTTCCTCCTTGTCCTTGAAGCGTTCCATACCGGGATGAAGGTCGAACATCTCCCGGGGGAGGGGGCGCCACTCTACGGCTGAGTAGAGGTCCTCAGTATTCTCGCGGAAAAGTTTGAGATCTATTTTAGGGTCGCCCTTCAGGGGGCACTCCAGGCCGGGCATCAATTTCGCCGGGCGGAAGTTGATATAAAGGTCAAAGATCTGCCTCATCTGGAGGATGGCCGACTTGAAGCCCTTCACGCCCGCCTTGGAGGTGATGGCGGCCATGAAGGTCGCGTCGGTATCCCTCACCTTGTCGATGGTCTCCTGGGGAACGGTGTTCCTTCTCTTATCCCCCTCGGGGAACTCCTTGCAGGACTTCTCCCACATGCTCCACCCCATGTCGGCCCTTACCCAGTCGATGGGGGGGTTGAGGGCCTGCATGACGATCATGGCGGCTTCCATCACGTCGTAGCCGGAGTCGTCGCCGGGGATGTAGCAGACCTGGTACCGATCCTTCTTTTCCTTCACCTGCATGACGTTTCTTGCCATTTGTGCTTCCCCCTCCTGGTTTCATCAAAGGCGGACCGAAAACGCGCCCTCGCTGCCGGCGCGGATCTCTCCCGCCGCCTTTGCTTTGCTCTTACGTCTTACGCTTTTGCTTTTCGTTTCACGGGTTTCCCATTGGCTCTTCCGATTCACGGTTTCTTACGCCCCTACAGCCCCAAACTCTTCTTCACGTGGGGGATAAGCCCCCCATCCTCGATAAGCCCCTTTACGAAATCGGGGTAGGGCGGGAACTTGAAGGTCCCCCTGGGCGTGATGATCTCGCTCCTGTCGAAGTCGACGGTGACCTCGTCGCCCTTCTCGAGGGCGTCCACGGCTTCGGGGCTCACCACTATGGGCAGACCCTCGTTCAGGGCGTTGCGGTAGTAGATCCTGGCGAAACCCTTCGCGATTATGGCCCCGATCCCGCGCATTTTGATGCAGGTCACGGCCTGTTCCCGGGAGGAGCCGCAGCCCCAGTTCTTGCCTCCGACGATGATGTCGCCCGGCTGGGCGTTCTTGGTGAACTCGGGGTCGAGGTCCTCCAGGGCGTACTTGCCCATTTCGTTACGGTCCGAGACGGTGTAGGTGTATTTGCCGGGGAATATAACATCGGTATTGACGTCGTCGCCGTACTTCCAGACCTTTCCTGTGACCTTCATGGCGCTAAAGCACCTCCCTGGGATCGGAGATTTCGCCCTTTAAAGCGGAGGCGGCGACCGTCATGGGGCTGGCTAGGTAGATGAAACTGTCCTTGTTGCCCATGCGGCCTCTGAAGTTCCTGTTGGCCGTCGAAATGCAGGTCTCACCCGGGGCGAGGATCCCCTCGTGGTTGCCCATGCAGGGACCGCAGCCGGGGTTGACTATGACGCACCCGGCGTCGAGGAAGACCTCGAGGAGCCCTTCTTCCAGCGCCTGTCGGTAGACCGTCCAGGAGGCGGGGAGGACGATGGTCCTCACGGCCACTTCCTTGCCCTTCAGAATATCTGCCGCCAGCCGCAGGTCCTCGATGCGGGCGTTGGTGCAGCTCCCGAGGAAAGCCTGGTGTATCGGCGTGCCCTTGACCTCGTCGATGGGAGCATAGTTGTCCACCGTGTGGGGTTTGGCGACGGCGGGCACCAGGTCTCCCAAGTCGTAGTGCAGTTCCTTGGCGTAAAGGGCGTCGTCGTCGGCCCAGAGGGCTTCCCACTGGTCCGTCTTGGCAATGGGTTTGATGAAATCCAGGACCTTCTGATCAGGGGGGCAGGCGGCGTTCTTGGCCCCGACCTCGATCCCCATGTTGCAGAGGGTCATCCTCTCGGACAGGGACATCTCCTCGATGGCGGGTCCGTGGAACTCGATGGACATGTAGTCGGCCCCGTCGGCCTTTATATCGCCGGCTATCTTGAGGATCAGGTCCTTCGCCGAAACACCTCTCTTGAACTTGCCCGTCACGGTGATCTTCATTGATTCGGGGACACGGAACCAGATCTGTCCCGTCGCCCAAGTGGCGGCCATCTCGCTGCGACCTATTCCCGTGGAGAAAGTGCCGAAAGCGCCATAGGTGCAGGTGTGGCTGTCGCTCCCAACGATGACCAGTCCCGGGAGGGCGAAACCCTCCTCGCACATGATCTGGTGACAGACCCCGCCCCTGCTGGTCACGTCGTAGAAGTACCTGATCCCCTGTTCCTTGACCACCTGGCGGATCTTCATGTGGTTCTCGGCGTGCTTGTCCGTCGGCGCCGGGATGGCGTGATCCAGGATGAACACCAGGTGGTCGGGCTTCCAGACCTTATTCACGCCGATCTTCTGGAAAATGCCCCAGATAGGCGCTGCGTTGTCGTGGCTCATGCAAAAGTGGGGTTCAACTATGACGACCTGGCCGGCCGAAACGGACTCGCCGGCCGCCTTGCCGAGCACTTTTTCAGCGAATGTCTTTCCCATGCCGACCCTCTCCTACTTGCTGACGGCCTTTTCCTTGAGGTACTCGATGAGGCCGCCGGCCTTCATTATGTCCATCTCCAGGTCCGCGACGGCGTCGCCGTGGAAGGTGTTGCCATTGGTGAGATCCTTGATCTCGCCCTTCTCCAGGTCGACCTCAAGTTCGTCGCCGTCCTTGATCTTGCCGTCCTTGATGGCCTGGCTCAGGCCGTTCACGAAGAGGACCGGGTACCCGTTGTTTATGGCGTTGCGATAGTAGATGCGAGAGAAGGATTCCGCCAGGACGACGGGGATGCCGGCGTACTTCAGGCAGTATACGGCGTGCTCACGGGAGGAGCCGCAGCCGAAGTTCGTGCCCGCTACGATGAAGTCCCCTTCCTTTACCTCTTTCGCGAAGTGCTCCTTGCCGGGGTAGTACTCGAAGGAGTACTGGGGCATCTTCTTCGGGTCGGTCTCGGCCAGGTACTTGTTGTGGTAGATGAGGTCGGTGTCGACATCATCCTCGAACACCCAGGCTCTTCCGCGAAGGATCGTCTTATCCATTCTTTCCCAACCTCCTTATCCGAGGATATCCCTGGGATCAGTGATCTTGCCGCGCACGGCGGTGGCCATGGCGGTCATGGGGCTTGCCAGGTAGGTGTGGCTCCCCTTGCCGACCTTGCCTATGAAGTTCCGGTTCGTCGTGGACATGCCCACGTCGCCGCTGGGCAGGGCGCCGTAGTGCTCGGCGGTGCAGAGCGCGCAGGTCGGGTTGGTGAAGATCACCCCTGCCTCGAGGAACTTCTGGATGTACCCGGCCTTGGCGCACTCCAGCATGACCTCCCGGGTGGCCGGTGTCACGATGGCCCGCATGCCCGGGGCTACCTTGAAGCCGCCCGCCTTGAGGACCTCGAAAGCGGCCGTGATGTCCTCGAAACGGCCGTTGGAGCAGGAACCTATGTGGACCTGGTCCACGTGCTCTCCGGCGACCTCCCGAACCTTTTTCACGTTGTCCGGCGCGTCGGGGCAGGATGTCATCGGCTCGAGGCCGTCGACGTTGAACTCCAGTTCCTTGACGTAAACTGCGTCCGGGTCGGCCGCCAGGGTCTTGACCCTGTCCAGTACCTCGTCGCCGGCCCTGTCGACCAGCCAGTCCAGGACCTCGCCGTTGGGCATGATGAGGCCCACCTTGCCGCTCATCTCGGTGACCATGGAGCAGAGAGTTATCCTCTCCGCCAGGGACGCCTTTTCGATGGTCTCGCCGTAGAACTCGGTGGCCAGGAAGAACATGCCGTCGGCTCCCAGGGTTCCCACGATGTGGGTCAGCAGGTCGCGCATACAGACGCCCTTCGCGAACTTGCCCGTGACGGTGATCTTCATCGTTTCGGGCACGCGAAACCAGTTGGTCCCTTCGAACCAGGAGGCCACTATGTCGGTGTTCCCCACGCCGGTGGCGAAGGCGCCCACCCCGCCGAGGAGATTCATGTGGCTGTCGGTGCCAAGGATCACGTCGCCGGGCTTCACTAGGCCGTTCTCGAGCAGAACGTGCTGGCCGATGCCCCAGTCCACGTCGAAGACCTTCTTGATGCCCTGCTTTTTGGCGAATTCTCGAATGATCTTCTGGTTGTTGGATACCTTTTCCGAGTGGGACGGTGCCTGGAGGTCGAAGGTGAAGGCCACCTTGTCGGGGTTCCAGACCTTTCCTTTTTTATCGGTTACTTCCTCGAACTGCAGCACGCAGTTAGCTCCGCCGAAGTCGCGAGCCGTCGACAGGTCGATGTTGCACCAGACCCTCTCGCCGACCTTTACTTCTCGGCCGGCTGCCCGCTCGATGGACTTCTCGATCATCGTTTTGCCCATGGGTCACGCACCTCCCGTTGATAGATCGTTCCGGCTAGAGAAGTCCCAGGAACGACTTGATGGTCTCGAAGTTGATGAAATCGCACTTGTTGATGACCACCGCCTCGGGGCAGCGGTATCCGCCGTCGCCCTCCTTAGCGTGGACGGCGATGCAGTGACATATCCTGGTGGGTATGCCGTTACGCATGGCCAGCCCGACGCCGGAGAAAGGATGCCGGAGGTCCTTGCCCATCGGGGACTTCACGATCTTGCCGTCCTTCTTCTCGTATTCCACCAGTTTGCCCACATCGTGGAGGATGGCGCCGGCGATGAGGGTGTCGTGGTCCAGCTTGAAGCCGCCGTTGTCCTTGTAGAGTGGATTGTACTCGTCGTAGATGGCCTTGGCCATCCTCGTCACGCCCCTGTTATGGACGTTCAGAGAGGCGGGGCAGTCGGGGATGAGAAGGGTGAAGGGAATCTTTTCCATATCCTCTGGCTCCCATCCGCCCGTCTTGAGGGCGTCCTCCATGGTGGAAATCACCTTTTCCCGGAGATCCTTGTCCTGGACCCAGTCGATCTCGGGGAATACTTTCACGATCCTGTCTCTCATGCTACATCCCTCCAATGAGTTTTTTGAAATTCCGGCGCCTCTTTGAATTACTTGACCTCAAGGGCCAGTGCTTCCTGAAGAGTCTTGTAGATCCTTTCTATATGATCCGCCGCCAGCGACTGGGCTCCGCCCACATCGTGGTCGGTTATTGCCTCGTAGATGGCCCGGTGCTCGTTGAGAAAGGCCTCTTTGTCGGAGAGGAGCGAGTAGATCCTCTCGTGGGTTGCCATGATCAGGTTGAAGGTCATCTTCACGATGTTGACGAAGACGAAATTGTGGGTCGCCTCGGATAGCACCAAGTGAAAGTCGAAGTCGTCCTGGGATCGTTTCTCGATATCCTCGAGGTTTTTTTCGGTCCGCGAGAGGACCTTTCGCAGTTTCATCAGGTCCGAGGGCATCGCGTGCATCGCCGCCGCCCCCGCGATGGCCGGGTCGAGGATCCTCCGGGCTTCCATCAGTTCCAGCACGGCCTCGTCCTCGAGGGGCATGTTTCGCGAGTCGGCCATCTCGCCCCTGGGTTTGCGGACGAATCGTCCCTTGCCGGGCACGCTGTCTATGAGCCCCAGGAGCTCCATGACTCTGAAGGCTTCCCTGAGTGAACTCCTGCTCACACCCATCTCCGACATAAGCTGCCGCTCGGGAGGGAGCGGGTCTCCCGGCAGGAGCTCGCCGGAGGCGATAAGGTTCTTGAGTTCTTCGACCACCTGTTCATAGATTCTGGTGTGGCGGAGTCTTTTTTCGATCATGGTTTGACCTCCCTGGTGGACCACCCAGTATACTTTATATACCAAGTAGACCTTTTGTGCAAGAGTTCTCAATAAGACTAAATGTTCAGACTAGATAACCTATTTCCCCCCCGCCGAAGCGTTGTATACAATAGTTTGACAGCGCTCCCCTGTTCAACTATTATTGCCCGGTCCTAGGGGTGCAGAAACCGAAAATCTAATGTTACATGGGACTGTTCGGCTAAATGCCATGGCTTTTCCCGGGGACCATCGTGAGCTTTTCAGTTGGTGTTCAGTTGTTACCTTCCGCTTCAATCCCCCGTGAAGAGTGCGTCCCTGTCCGGCCCAAGGGTCGGGAATGGTTTGGAGAATCTGTCTCTGATGGACAGTCGGCGTGCGTCAAGTCAAAAGGAGGGATTCTGTCATGAAAGCAGGACAAAAAAGCACATTGATACTGGCCTTAGCTCTTGCCGTCGTGACGGGGCTGACCCCAGTTCCCGCCGCAATCGCAGCCGAAAGGGTGGTACTGGTCGACTTCAGCTGGAGCAGCGTCCAGGTCCACGACCGGATCGCCGGCTTCATACTGGAGCACGGCTACGGCCTTTCACCGGAGTACCTCTTCGCCGAGTCGGTGCCCGGTCTTGCAGGCCTTCAACAGGGCGATGTTGACATAGCCATGGAGGTGTGGGTGGACAACCTGCTCGAATGGTACATCGACGCCGTCGAGGAAAAGGGAGAGGTCCTTGACCTGGGCTCCATCTTCCCCGACGCGCCCCAGGGTTGGTACGTGCCCGCCTACATGATCGAGGGCGACGAAAAGAGAGGGATAAAGCCGACGACTCCCGATCTAAAATCTGTTTTCGACCTGCCCAAGTACTGGGAAGCCTTCAGGGATCCCGAAGTGCCCGGCAAGGGCAGGTTCTATAACGCGATCCCCGGTTGGGTGGTGCACGATATAAATCTGAAAAAAATCGAAACCTACGGGCTTTCCGAAAACTACACCGTCTTCGACCCCGGTTCCCAGATGGCCCTTCAAACGGCCATTGTCTCGGCCTACGAGAAGGGGCAGCCCGTGCTGGCCTATTACTGGGAGCCCGAATGGATCATGGGCCTGCTCGACATGGTCATGCTCGAGGAACCTCCCTATGATCCCGAAAGATGGGGCGAGGGGAAGGACTACGGCTGCGCCTTCCCCGCCGCGCGGGTGCACAAGGGCATTAACACGAAGTTCGCTCAGAAACACCCCGAGGTGGTGGATTTTCTGGAAAAGTATGAGACTACGCTGGCGCAGAACAACGAGGCGCTGGCCTACATGGAGCAGGAAGAGGCCACCGTCGACGAAGCCGGCATCTGGTTCCTCAAAAATTT
>Ga0265293_10001757_pt1 | contig 45992 bp, 14 predicted proteins | sample Munlanlewell138R_FD_192505 | JGI IMG/M metagenome (GOLD analysis project Ga0265293, IMG submission 192505) | Leachate microbial communities from a municipal landfill in Southern Ontario, Canada - Leachate well 138R | ecosystem: Engineered > Solid waste > Landfill > Unclassified | place: Canada... | reverse complement strand
AGTTTGCAGGTTCGCCGTATTTATATTCCTTAATGGCAGGAGCGCCAAGCAGTTCAAGCTGTGTTACCTTGTCCGCTACCGTCACCGTGTAAGTGCCTGTAATTGTTTCCCCGCCCGTTTTGTAACTTATAGTTACCGTCTGCTGCCCTAGCCTACTACTGTTATAGTTGGTGGTATAGTCGTTAGGCGATACCCCCGTCTTGCTGCCGTCGGCATATACTGCACGCACTATCAAGTCTATATTCTCACCATAAGTATAAATACTCCTTGACAGATTGTCCACCTCCAAGTGTGTAAAATAGTTTTGTACCGTGACAGCGTGGCTAAACTTTCTGCCCGTTGGTAAAAACTCAACCGTGATAGTTTGCGCCCCAATTTTGGTTGGGTCGAATGCAGGATACACTCTAAACTCCAAAGTATTGTAGGCAACCTCCTTAACAGCGCCAGACAGCATTGTCACGGTATAGAGCGACTGAGTGTCAAACTGCTCGCCGTATTTATAGGCTATCCTTATGCGCTCCTTTTCCACAATAGTTTTTGGAGCATCCTGTACCGTCATCTTAAAGTTGGTTGAAAACGCACCAAACTCCCCAGAATAAGTAGCGATTACCGTACGCTCTCCCAACACCCTTGTGTTTAGATTTTGGAAGGTGATACCCTCTTCCTCTAACAACCTTTCCCCGCCCTTTGCCATATTGGCAAAAATGTTTATTTGCGGCTCGCTCCCAAACAGCACGGTGATATCCTCGGCAAACAGACCAAGCACCACATCTTTAATATATATTTGGGTGATAAACCACTTATTTGTATACTTTATTTTATAATCTTGCCACGCATCAACAAGCTCCGAATCATAAGACACGGCAAACGACTCTGGATAATAGGTTTGGGTAGCGCCGCCCTCAAGGGTAAGTTTTAGCCCAATTACAGGCTCTTCGCCATAAACATAAAAGTCCTTCTTGCCAATAAACTCCGGCTCACCAATAATTCTTGTTGCCCCAAAAGTACTTAATGCGGGCGGCTCGTATATCACTCGATAGCCCTCTCCGTCGGCATTGCTTTTGACAAAGACTGTCACCGTGGCAATTCCCGCCCCCAATCGCTCGGGATTAAAGCCGCCCACCCCAAACCAAATGCCTTGACCCTCGTCCGTGCCGACAACAATGGCGCTCTCACCTATGGTAAAGACAATTTCAAACGGGAAGTCAACAACGCCGTGTTCGTACCAATAAATACCATCCTCTTCTGCGCCAAAAATATCAAATTTTCCGCCGTCCGTTGTTACTTGAATTAAATCGGTAGCATTGTGAGTTATATTGGTGATAGGGTCGGTATAATAAAATCTTACACTATGGGCGCCTGTAATATTACTTTGGTATCCCTCTACGGTGAGTTCGTGCAAATGTATGGTGCGCTCTGCACCTGTATTCATAATTAGCGCCACCCGCTCGGTTGGGGACAGCTCCTCCATAAAGTTATATATCTTTTTTACAAGACGGCTCTCTATACGGTTTACCGTGTCAAAAACCGTGATGTTATACGACAAACTAAAGTTTCTGCCGTCCACAGAAAAGTTTACAGCAAGCGCATATTCACCCACATTATGAGAGGAAAACCCGCTTACTTCGGATAAAAGCAGCGGTTTATTTACTGTGTCGCCCGTTGCTTTGGTAAGCCAAATTACTCCGCCCGCCACGCTTAGCGCATCGCCGTATGCGTATTTAGTTTTGGGCAATGTGCTAAACTTAGCCGATACCACATAGTCACTTACAAATACACTAAATTCTACCGTCTTATCCATATAGGTAACGGTGATAATTTGTGTTCCCAATTCAAAAGGATTGTAGTTGGATATCATATCGGAGGCAATACTTATTTCCTCCTCCTCGCCGCTGGGGAAACTAACCTTTAGCTTTCCGCCCGACACATCAAACGCATCTCCATAAAGGTAGTTGCTTTGCGGCTGGGCGGTAATTTCTATCCCCGTGATATCTAGCACCACCCGCACAGTGCATATAGCTTGCAAGAGATGCCCTTGATAATTATATGTTGCGGTAATTGTTGCCTCGCCAAGCCCCTCTCCCAGCACCCCGCCCATAGCGGATATGCTTACAATAGAGGGGTCGCTAGACAAGTATTCAATATGCTCATACATCACTGCCGCACCAATGGGTGTTTCAATAAGGATTAGGCTTGCGCTCTCTCCCAACTTAATGCTCTTGATAATATCTGCAAACGCTATTGCCTCTGGCGGAATGTTTTCCCGCACGCTGATTGCCTTGGTTTGGGTGATGCTTGTTCCGTTTATCCGTGCGGTAATCACAGCATCCCCCACACCCACGGCGGTAACCTTGCCATATAAGTTTACTTCGGCTACCGAAGCATCGCTTGAAGTGTATACCACCCTTTGGTATGTTGCGTTTATCGGGCTAATTAGGTATGATGCCATCATTGTAAGCCCCGAATATATCTCTGTTTGCGGCAATGTCAGCGTTAACCCTGTCGCCGCAATATAGTTGTCGTTAATCAGATTGGCAATCGTGTAGTCGTCGCCGCCCGTGTATTCTACCACTCCGTCTGCCCTGAGGAATGCGCCGTGATATTCGCCCGCCGCAATATCTACTATATCCAGCAAGTTATCTGTTTCGCATTGCCCTTGACTGTTGTCGCCCACGCTAAGCACAGTGCCGTCTGAGCGCAAGGCAAACAATACATTAACTCCCGCCGAAATCTTGACTATATCCGTCCAAAGCTTGGTGTTCTCCTTGCCGTATAGGTTGCCCGCCACAACAATAGTGCCGTTATCCCTTAGCCCAACAGTAAAGTTATTGCCTGCACTTATGGCTAAAATATTTGTCCAGCTCTCAATATCCCGTCTGTCACCGCTAGCGTCACCCGCACCAAGCAATTCGCCCGAAGTGGTGAGGGCAACCGCAAACCCGTCCCCCGCCGAAATTGCCGCTATGTTCTCCCAATGGGAAACATCAAGCTGCCCCTTGTTGTTTAGTCCTGCGGCTACAACTGTGTTATCTATCTTTATACCATAGGAGGTATAGTAACCCGCCGCAATCGCCCGTATATTTTCCCACTCGGTAACTGCGCCTTCGCCGTGGTAGCTTTGCCCAGCAAAGATAACTGTCTTTGACCTATCCAAAAGCAATGAGTGCGCCGCACCTGTTGCAACGGCGGTGATGTTGGTTATACCCGCAAAGTCCGACTCCCTAGTGCCGCTTGCAAATACTCTGCCGTCATACTTTACGCCTACGCTAAGCCCAGCCGCCGCCGCAATACTCGGGCTAAAGGGCTGTTCCTTGGTGTTCTTTATTGTGTTCCACGATAGATTATTGTTATTTATCGCCCTTCCTTCCACAATTAGTTTTTCCCGCCCAGCGGCATCTGTTATCCATAATTCTGCCTTGGACGGCACGGGTTCAATGTTAAAAGCGCCCTCTGCAAACACCCCGCCCGTCAAGCCACCCTTGCTGCTAACAACAAACGGTGACTCAAAACTTCGCTCGCCCCCGCCGTAAGCTTGGCGGAACTTTTGCAAGTTTAGCGTGTTTTCTGCAAGAGATGCCCCTTGTGCGCTCTTTAATATCACACGGATATCTTTAATATAGGCAAGCTCTATCTCGCCCATATTGATGTTGACGCTAACCCCCGAATATCCACCGTTTACCATTTGGGCAGAGGAAATAGATGCACGGCTGTCAAAATAGTTTTCGTCTATATTTTCCTCCGCATTTAGGCGCACCTTAAATTCTATGCCCGTGTTGTTAACAGAGAGTGCCTCAACGACAAACCCGCTATTGTTCCCATTGGAATAATATAGTGCGCTGTCGTGATACTTTGCGCTTGTGGAGATTAGCCCTACCTCGGAAAAATATTCGTTATCGGGAGAGAGAGCGGCATACTCCAGGTTATAGCGACTGTTCTCCCTGCGGGTAGAAGTAGAATTTTCGTCTTTTATAATCGGGCGAAATACAAATACTTGGTCGGGGCGATTGGCATCCTTGTAGAGTGCATCCACATTGCCGTCCAAACCGCTATCCTCACGAATACGGTAGATAATCAAACCGCCCGCTCCCTTTAACATACTGTCGTAGGTGAGAGCGGCATTGGGATTTCTGTATTCAAACATAAAATATTCGTCTTTGCCACCCACCGTCACGCTAGGTGTGCGGTATGCAAGCACATCCCCCGCTCCCGAAAGGCTAACAGGCTGCAAGCCATATATGCCGTTTTCGCTAATCGTAACAATCTGGTTTTCCCCAATACCGCCAATATATTTATCCCGCATATATGTAAGGGAATATTGCGGAATGGAATGTTGCGTTTGCATCAAGTCCCACTCGGCAACGGGGGCATAGCCGTAGCGGTCACGGTTGGGATAATCGTTTGTTCTTTCGTAATGATACAAGTCGGGTGCGCCCAATATATGGTGAAACTCGTGGCAAAGAGTGCCAACATCAAGTTCGTTAACAAAATTAAAGGAATAATCTCCCGCTTTTTTGCCGCCAATATCCGCTCTTGCCCCGTTGTTGTAGGAAGTGTTTATAGAGTCTAAATTCCACTTATGCGGCCACAAAAGGCTGCCCCAATCGGAGGACTTTGCGCCGCTAACAATAAAGGTTAGCGCATCTATAAATCCGTCGGCGTCTATATCCAAATTATAGGAGGAGAGGTCGCTGAATTTATTTTTTACATCGTTTATCGCATTGGTTAATAGTATTGCCTCACGCTTGCCACGCTCGGATATAGGGGTATTTATGTTGTAGTGACTTCTGTTTTGGTTATCTCTGTACACATATGTTAAGGACGGTGTTCCCGTTTCTTTGGGGGTGATGCTGCTTACTATAAGCTCGCCGTTGGACATTGTGTAAAAATAGTCGCTAAGCGAGTTGCCCGTACCGCTCAACGCAGAGTTTGCAGGATGCGCCCCCAAGTTTGCCCTTGTTGCCTCGCTGTCGTCGTTAAAAATTATGTATATAACTAAGTTTACAATCTGCTTTTCGGATGAGGCTGCCGCATAGAGCGGCGCTTTTTCCACCACCTCTGCGCCGGGGGTTTCGTAGGAAGTTAATAAGTCGGGATGCTCGGCAAAGTCCACATCCCAACCGCCCATCTTTTCTAGGTTATTTATGCGATAGTCGTGGGCGGTGACGCTAACATTAGTAGGAGCGGGGCGGCCGTTATTATTTTCGGCATAGAACAAGCCCCCATCCTTTTTTACCAATACATAGCCTTCCTCATCGTGATAGTAGCGAAAGTACTCGTCGCCGCTTTCGAAAAAGCTAACATTTTTTCCGTTTATTTCTAGTTCCCTATGGAAGGTATACTTGCCAAAAATCTCCTCCCCTTGGGCGGATGTGGTAAAAAGCGTTGGCAAAATTGCAAGCAGCATAACTGCAAGCGCAAATATCATAACTATTAAGCTATTTTTCAACCATTTTTTACGCATATATACCTTAATATCATACTATAAGCACGCCTTAAAGTCAATATTTGTTCCTTTTTTAAAGGTATGGAGATATTTGGGTTAACTCCTAATGGGCTGCAAGTGCAACTCCTGTATTGTTTGTACATTTGCCTTAAAATAAATAAGGCTTTGCTTGTATGCGCTATCTTTAGAGCGTGGTGTGTTTTTTGCAAAGTTACGCTCCGAGATTTTTGCAGTATTTCTTTTTATGAGCATAATGCGGGAGGATATCCCCCCGCATTATCATCACTTTGTGTGCTTTTTGCCTGCTCTAGCTTTAGAATATAAAGTCTACTATGTCTAGGGCGACAACCATATTGTAAACTACATCCGCCTGTCCGAACTGACTATTGTTAAATCTCATAGGCACAACAAGCGTGTAGCGTCCGCCCTCTCGGCTATTGCCTTGCTGGTCTTTACCCGTATTAATAAAGTAGATATCGGGTATCGCATTATTGTTGTTTATCCTTGTGCCGTACAAGTCGGTATTGTGGTTCCAATATTCTTGTATTCTGGGATGCGCTGTCCAGTAAACTTGCGCTTTCTCCCAAGGTATGGTATAGATTTGGTCGGCAGTAACGCCCACTCTGCCGCTGCCCCAGCCGCCCCAACCTTCGGCTACTTCTCTCCTGTAATAGGTGAGTGAGACCATTGGGAGGTTAAGGTTGGTAAAGAGTGTGTTTTGGTTTACCTGTATTACAGGAACTGCGCTTTGCTTGCCGCCAAACGACACATTGTGCGAGTAGCTGTTTATCGGCGTCATATAGGTGTTGCCGCCCATTGTGGCGCTGCCGCTTATTGAGAGGTCTGCCGGATACTGCCAGTTCATATCCATACCCGGTCTTATTGTGCCGTATGCATAGCTTGCATCGGGGTTGTGCAGGTAGGAGTTGTGTGTGGCAAGGTTGTTCATATAGCCATACTCGTCGCTGTCGTTCCAGTTGGGAGTGTCATAACATACGAAGTATATCCTACCGCCCACTTGCTCGTATGTGGAGGGGTACGCTCTTACGGGAGCGGCCGTCCAATCGATATATGCGGGGGCGGCATTGTCTATGCCTCTTGGGTAGCTGCTGCCCTCGGTAACAGTTCTTGACGGGGTGAGGGTAGTACCTGTAATTCTTAAACCATTTTGCCCAAAGCCGTGACCTCTAGTTTCCTCTGTGCTATAAAGATTGGCGTATTGTATGCCATAGGACTTGGAGTTTTCATAAGTGCTACCAGAGAACAACTGTCTAAATTGTGTGGGTAAGTCTACTGATTCTCCTCGTCTTAGCGTATAAACTGCGGGGATTGTGTTATTGACAAGCTGTTTTTCTGATGTGAAGAACCGCCATTGTATCTCTTGTCCGCCTCTGCCACCCAGTGTGAGTTTTGCATATTGCGGGTCTAGCGAGAAGAAGTTGACATCATCAAAGCTCCACTTATTATAGTTACTGATATAACTGCCGCCGCCGTTAATTGGGTCAAAGGTTTCTATCTTGCCGCCGCCAAAGTTTATTTCGTATGTGTCGTTGGGGTTAGCTAACCCTCTCACGGAGATTGGCGCACCGGAGTTGACTTTGCTTTGGTCGGGCAGAAGTATGATTTCCGACATACCATAAGCATAGTTTTCAAAGAACATCAAGTCATTTTCCAGCACCCACGGTGTGACATTAAATGTCATTCTAAAGCTTTGGTTATCCAAATCCATTTGGAAACTGGAGTTAATAATATCTCTATTATAGTAGATATTCGCCCTGTTGTTGCGGCTTGACGACCAATATGTTTCTATATCGCTAGGAACATCTGGGTTGGGATAATAATGCGTGATTTCACCCTCCGCCGTGCCAACATGAATCTTGACTTTATCAGACAGCGGTACGCCGTTTCTCTTTATAAAGAAGTAGGGATTGGCTATATCGAACACAAAATTATTGCCTGCTTGGACAGCACCCATATTTTGGGACACGCCTCCGCCGCCGTTCTCGGGCAACAAGTGCGCATAAGGCTCAACCGCCTGCAACCAAGTAAAGTAGTCTTGGTAGGTATCCAAAGTTTCGTTATAGAACTCTACATCTAAGATGTACTGCTCCTCACAAGCTACATCATAGCTTGCAAGTTGTTGTCCTGCCGCACCCATACCAAAGCCGGGGATGCGCACAAAGAAGCGTGCATCTCTGCCTTTATAGTTAATTGGGCGGGAGGTATCTATGGCAAAGCTCAAGGAAAGCTCTGTTTCCTCAGATGTGAGCAATACATCGTCTTCTGTCATAAAGTACTCAGCCGTGCCGCCTAGCGGGAAGTTAATCTCCTTACCTTCGGCAAAGAAAACAGTAAACACCGTGCCTGCGGGCTTGAATATCTTTTTGGCTACTTCTGCCGCTAGGTCGGGAGTGTTGTTAAAGTCATAGCCTTTTATCACATAGTCATCTGTTAGGAGAACATTGGTGTAGTCTACAACCGTCCTGTTCATTATCTTTACACGGTAGAGTATTGTTTGGGGAGCGCTGCCGTCGGCGGCGGAAACGGTTGCTCTTACATAGCCGTCCTCGCTGCCTCTGTATGTGATTTTCACATTTTTGTCATCCCAAACCACCTTTACCTTGCTTGCTTGACTATTGTTGTCAAAGCTTGCAGTTATGCCGTCGGATGTGTTAAACCTTATCACATCGGATAACTGCGGATAATTATTTTCGATGCTATACTCGGCAAACGGGTCAAAGATAAAGCCCTGTCTTTCTATGCCGGATGTCGTGGTGAAGTAATCAAAGTAGGGGTTTTCCTCTGTGTCGAACAGAGAGGTAATCGTCCTTTCCTCATAGTATATGGGAATGATTACTTCTTGATATCCTGCATAATCGTTGCCGAATATTGCGTACAGTCTGCCCGTACCCGCATTGTAACCTATTGGACCGGTCTTATTGTCAAAGCGGTCGAAGTTGGTATTGATATCCTCTGCGTTGTAAACAACATCAAAGGTATATGGGGTGTCGGATACGGTATTTAGCAGTACTTCGCCGTCTTGGTATTCCACCTTTTGGCTGTACTCAGGGTAATTTACGGGGTCTACTTTTGCGCCATAGACATCAATATAATAAGCGTCTTTAAGCCCGCTTTCGTAGCGCATATCAAGTATGTTTACATACAAGTTTTGTGACACAAAAGCGTTTTTGGATACCGAGCCGCCCCTCTTTCCATAGGACAAGGCAACCGTTACATTCCGTCCTGTGTGCAGGTTGTGGAGATTGGTATTTCTGCCCGTTAGCGCATCTCTAATTAGGTAACTATCCTTATTAAGGTCAAATACCAATGTTTTGCTGCCTTCACCGTCCTTAACAGTGAGCCTTACCCGCCTAAAGTAGCTAAAGTCTTCACTGTCAAAGTTTTCGCTGTACTGTGCCGCATAGGGGTTAATGCTAAACTCGGTGCGCAGTTGTTCAAAGTCATCGCCGTCTGTTGTGCGGCTGACTTCGGTTGCCTCAATCGTCCTCGTGATTGTTTCTACGGGGATTTCAAGAGATTGCAGCGCCGTCCTTGTGCGTACCACACCGCCGTTGCCGTCGTCTTCCTCAACATAGTCGAATATTGTAGCAATAGCGGCAAGGTTGTTGCCTATATCAAAGCGCTGACCTTCAAGGGTCATAGTGTCTACTATTCTTTGGTAAGACCAACTTACATAGACTTCTGCCATCTTGTCCTCGTTTTCAAACTTGGCAAGCACACGCTCGGGAAGTCCTACAAAGCCTTCAAACGGGTCTACCCTAAGCTCGGCAATGCGGTTTTGAAGGTCGTCATTGTCAAGAACAAGTATTGGGGTGTCGATATCGCCTTCCAGCGCAACGACATCTACCAACCTGCTAGGACGGATAAACACACGGACAGGGAACTTTTGCTCAAGCCCTTCAATGCCCTTGCCGATTGTAGCGTTAATATAAACTGCGCCGCCAAGGAAAGTATACTTAATTTTTTCTAGCTCCTCTGCCTCCCAAACAACGGTCATAGGCTCACGAGCGCCGTTGCGGAACAGCACATACAGCTCTTCAAGTTGGGTAAAGTCTATTCTCTCGTAAATACTACCTTCAAGGGTGAGGTTTTCGCCGTTTGCCTCAAGGCTGATACCCGTAGCAAGGCGGTCATCAACAATAAAGCGAGTGGCAAATGACTCACGGATTTCGTAGCTGAAGTTTTCAGTTTGTCCCGTACGGATGTTGCCGACATTGCCAAAGTTATTGGTAAGACCAATTTCAAAGTTGAGGCGATGCTCGTGTTGTCCGTCATAGGATAGCGGAATTTCGGGGTAGCGCACCTCTACTGTTACACCTTGGCGCTTATCTGTGCTAACAACAAGAGTTGTTGGCACACGGGCGCCTATTTGGTCGGTAATGCTCTCATAAGGATGGAGCAGGATAAAGTCGGGAATAAATTCCTCAACATCAATATACTCGTCCGTTTCCTCGTTGTAGAAACCTGTGATTGTTTCGCCTATCACGGTAAACTTAAAGTCTTGCTTATCCTTTATATACCCAAACACGGGGTCGCCTATCCACGCCTCGGCAGTGACAAGTCCGCCTTCTGTGCCGTACTCGTCTATGCTGTACCAATAAACATTGAACATCTTAGCCTCGGGCGGCTCGTTTCCTGCAAACTCTACTTTTGCATATTGCGGCAGGTTGATTTGGTCAAAGGCAAAGAATGTTACTGCCTCGCCCACTTCAAAGACCTCTGTGCCTGCGGCATCATTATAATAGGTTATAGATGCTACTGCACGGGGGTCTTTATTGATAAACTCAACCTCAAACACTTCTTGAGCATTTTCGTGTCCTATCGCCACCGTGCCAATTATAGAGGGATATTTGTAGAAGTCATCGGCTAACTCGCCCAAGTCGTACACAGCGGGCAGGATATTGGTAGCTGTAACGCCGGACTTCTTGTAGATTACCTCGACGGTTGTCGGGAGTGTGTATTGATACGGGTCATCAATTACTACGATGTCAGATACCAAGCTTTCTACCGTGAGGTCCTCAAGGTAGCTGCTCATATCCAACAAGACTTCCTGTATCCAAACGGGATTGTTGTCGTAACCCTTGTTGCCAACACGCACTTCTACAAAGGCATTCTTGCCGTTTACGGGCAAGCCCGCCTCTCCTTGATAGTTCCAATCGATAATTTCAAAGAAGTCATCGCTAGACTTTACGCTAGTGCCGAAAATATCAGCGGTAAGCCCGCTCATATTAAAGAGCGCATCAATTTCACTATCGGAGTAGTATTGGTTGATTTTTATTGTTTCGCCTAGGGGCGGATTGATATTAATGATTTGGCTCATTCTCACGGTGATGCTCACATTCTTTACCACCGCCTTGCCAAAGTACTCATCGGACAACAGCACATCGGTATAGTAGAACTTGCCCTTGAATGACGGGTCAATAAACCGTATATCCTGTTTGTAGGACACGCCGTTGTAACTTTCGCTTTCCGCCCATTCAAAGGGGTCTACTGTTGTATGCTCGTTTAGGCTAAAGTGAACTTCGGTGCTTACTGCAGCCTCGTCGGCAGAGCCATTGTTAAATACTACCATTTGAGAGTTGCTTATTGATGTATCGCCATAGGGAGGTACAAAGATTCCAACTACTGTCTTGGGTATCTTTTGCATTACCTTGTATTTTACAATAACTTCTTGCATATAGTCGCCCGTGCCGATTCTTGCAATGATATCGTATACCTTGTACGGCTCTGAGCTGTTGTGGTTGTAGGACATTGAGGGGATAATCCACTCGTAGTCCGGACCTTCGTATAGGGTTTCGGATAGCGGTACGCCTCCCGCTACACCCGCATATACTACGGTGATAGATTGGGGAAGTCCCAGCCCGCTGTTTTGGAAGGGAACTATTTCCTGCATACGCACGCCGTTTTCTAGCTTATCTCCAAACTCGTCAAGGCTGCTTGTTTCAATTTTTCTGGAGAGTATTTCTACCGTGACATCTCTCTTTTGCCTTACTCCAAAGTCGTCCTCTATCCAATAGGATACGGTATATTCGGGGTGTTCAATAGCCTTGGGGTCATAAGCGTTAAGCCCTTCGGCATCAACGGCAACAACTTCCCTAAGCTCGTCACCAGCGGGAGTATGCAGGGTGAGCATATCTACGCTAAGCATAGTGTCTTTTAGCCCAGTGTGCATTAAGGGATTGAATATAATCCTATCATTTATAATGCCGCCCACGCTATTTTCTACTGGAGCGCTTACCGATTGTACTGTACGGTTCTTAACTTCTATCGGCACTTGTATGGTAATTTTTTCACGCTGATTTACACCCAAGTTTTCGCTTGTGCCATAGGAAAGTTTAATATAAGCAGTTTTGCCCGAGTAATGCAATTCAGTTTCAGACATATCCCACTCAAGGTCGTCAAAGACATAGCGCTTATAGATATAGTCGGTTTCGTCACCGTATACAAAGAAGGGTTGCGCCACTCCGTCTACCACATACTGCATCTTGTAAGCGTATGCAAAGGTGGCGGGCAGATTTGCTATATAGGCATCTCTGTCGAAGTCGAAGGGGTCAATTGGGTCTAGGTTGAGAACGGGGGTTGTGGTCTGGGTGTCTACTGCATCGCCTGCTTTGTTGAGGTGCAGGGTGCTGGTTGGGTCAACAATCATCTTGCCTTCGACAATCGTTTCAATCCTTGTGATTAAACCATTGGCGGTCTTGCCGTACACGGCATTTGCACAGTATCCGATAATATAGCTCTTTGTATCGCTATCGGTGGGCGCAAAGTTTACACTGGTCATATCCCAATACATATGCACGCCCGTGGACTCGGAGGAGTTGCCGTCATAGAACAGCGCCTCGTTTCTGTTGGGCAGAATATCTAGTATGGAGTTGACGCTATAAGTGCCGTCAGAGTTAAGGTTGTGCCTTACACCCATACTGCCCGCTAGCGCCCAAGTGCCGCCATGAACGGTAAAGTCTTTGGTGTTGTAGGGGTCGTGGAATATTATTTTTTCCGGCGGCTCCATTGTTGTTCTTTGTATTGGACCGTCGCCGGTATCTGTTGCAAAGAAGAACTTGTTGCCCGAGGCAAGGGAGCGCACAACACGCAGTCTTATACCCGTGTTATTGATATCTATCTCGTGATAGTGGTCGTCCTTAGCGGAAAGTATTCCCGCTGCTGTCTGCTTGTCGGGGTCGCCTGCGAGGGTGTTGTAGCCGTACTCCCAATCGTCCAAGTCAAAATGCCCGTGAACATCACGCACATAGGTCTTGCCGATTAGCGTCTTTTTGGTTACTCCAAACTCGTCTGTTGTATAGCTATAATCGCTAACGACAACATAGGAGTTTACAATATTTTTTCTTATCCAATTTTCAATGACTTGCGCCATTTCAAGGTCGTCTGGGTGGGGCAGCCCCGTTTCTTCATCATACCTAATGGTATCTGCACGAAGCGCCGTTCCGTTTGGTTTCCAGTCCGTACCGTTGCCGGCAATAATGCCCTGCGTGTTGGATGCGGCATAGCTTGCGCCGTTTATAAAGAGGACTATGCGGTCTACAATCGTATCCGAATTGGCATTGAAGAACAACTTGAGGTAAGCCGCCATATCAAAGAAGTCAGTTTCCCTCATATAACCATTTAGGAGATGTCCGTTGTCGTCCGTTTGGGGGGTGGTTGCATATAGGTTGGTCACCGTGCGCACACCGTTAACAAGAATGCCGTCGTTTTCCATCAACTCCTGCACATTTGTAGTTAGGTTAGCATCCTTTGTAGAGGTAACTGCTGTTTGCTGCAAGGGGCTGTTTGGCAAATCTTTTTCGTATGCCATTGAATAAGGATAGGTAAACGGCATAATATGCGAGATTAATCTGGTGACTTGGTCGAGTTGCTCGTCTATAAGCGCACCTGCGGCATATTGGATAACCATTCTTACATATTCATTTTGCAAGAACTCGACTTCTCTTATCGCATCATTAATTAAATAGCTGATAAGTCCGGCGGGGAGTTTTGCCGAAGCGCCCTTGATAGCCCTTAAATATTGGCTCTTGTTGCTGTAAACATAATTAAATACTTGCTCGTCTCTCGATTCGTCAAATGTACCAATATATTGGAATATGTCGGTATCCGATGCTCCTGCAGGAGGCACAGCAAGGTCGGCTATTGAATATCTTTGGTCTTCGGTGATTGCCGACAACCCTATCATTGGCATAAGGAATCCATTTAGGGAGTCAAACAGTCCGGTAATGACATCGGAGTTTAGCCAAACCTCCACATAGGAGATGTTGTTACTTCTGTCATAAGCGCCGCCCTCGTAGCCGTCAATATAATTGGTTTCCGGCATAAATATCGGCTTACCCTTTTCGTCAATATATGGGTCGTTGCCGCCGCCTAGCAAACCGCCCAAGAATCCGCCCACATAGGGGATTGCGCCAAGAATGTCGTTCATTACACCTTCGCCTAGGTCGGTTGCCCAACTATACAAGGTTTGGGGTAAGCCGTCATTTGCGTAGCCGGGGTTGGTGGGGTCGGTCGTTGTGCCGCTGCCATTGGCATCAAGGATATCTGCGCCAAGCCTTATCCGCAAGGATTGTATCATACTTGCTGCCGCCTCCTCTTGACCAGACCAATGTTCGGGCCGAGCAATAAGGATGATTGTACCAACTCTGGCAATCGCCGCATTGGACTGCATCACGGGGACGGAAATGTTTTGATACAGATATTTTTCCGAGCGAATTTTTAGTATATAATTTTGGCTAAAAGCTAAATCTCTTATCTCAAAGTAACCCGTTGCATTTATATTGCTTTGTCCTTGCTCGTTGGCATTTTTTAGGTAATTTCTGGGGGTGATTACTGCAAGCGCACGGTCTTCATCGTCGTCATTGTCATAGTATGTTTCATCAGACAAGCGTGCGTTAATACTCACACCGTTGTGGGAGTCGCTCTCACGAACTGTGCGTCCAGCCCTTTCTAACCAGATTTCCAAATCGCTGTTTACTGCAATATTTTCTGCTTTTTTGATAGCTACAACAAGCGTATCTACCGACGGGAAGTGTCTTGTTTCTACAATCACGCTTTTTGAGGTGTTTAGTGCGTGATAGACATTGCCGTTTTGCTCTAGTGCATACCCTCTGAAACCAAGTTCGTCACGGTAAGTAGCGTACTCTGTTGTGCCAATGTCATTATAAATAGCAAAGCGCACATTGTTGACAACCTCGGTGTAGCGGGTAATATTTTCATTGGACAAGCTCAATATGCTTGGGTCAAGTGAATTGGTATAGAGATTCCACTCAGTTATATCGTCCTCGTGAGTTGCCGCACGCAATGAGCCGGTTATTTGTGTTAAGTTATTGCCTTTTATTAAATCAACATCCTCAAGAACAACAAGCGTGCCTGTTATTGTGCCTGTGGTGGGACGCTTGCCCTCCATACTGCCGTTTACCACCTCATTATGACGGGTAATCGTGATGCTCTTGCTCAAACCTGTATTTGTGGTAAGTGTATGACTTCTGCCTGTTATCTGCTCAAAAGTATAGCTGTACCACCCTGTTGCATCGGTGGTGGCAAACTGTGTATCGTCCAGATATATCCGTGTGTTTCCGCTAGGCTGTCCGTCCTCGTTGGTAATTGTACCTTCAATGGTAATATTATTGAATACCTCGATTTGATAGTCATACAAGACTTCGTCGTATCTTTGGGCGGGGTGGGTGATGTAAGACCTTACGGTAATATTAATTTTGGGGTCGCCCGCTAGCGGTTTGTCATTATAGCCGTCCGCCTTTATCGAAAATTGATAGGTATTTGCCTTAACATTCACAAAGGTATAGTAGCCGTCCTTATCGGTCCTTGTGTTGTATCTCACATTGCCGTCCAGGTAAACTATGGCATTGGGAATGCCGTTGCCATCGTCATCGGTAATTCTGCCGTACAGACTGCCGTATGCGAAGGGGTCCTCGTCATCGTCGTCATCGGCAAGCATTTCAGGGAGGAACACACGGTATACCTCTATACCGCCGTCCATCACATCGTCAATAATTTGCCCAAGCCGCAAGGGGTTGCCGTATCCCGTTAGGTCGCCCAAAAGCTCTGAAATAAAGGGTGCGGCAATTTGCGCAACTAAGTCGGATATAAGGCCGCTAACCACCCCTCCCAAACCGGGGAGAACCGCTTGCAAGATTGCATCCAAAATAAGCTCTACTATCGTTTCTATAATTGGTGTTAAGTCAATGACGAGCGCAGATGCTAGGGATAATTTTAATATATTATCCGATATAAATGCCGTTGCCGTCATAGGCCGCCAATCACTGGTATCGGAATAGGTTGTGGTAACACCCAATACTTGCGTTAGCTGTTCAAGCCTAATATTTAGGGCATTGCTAGTCGTTTTGTTTAGTGACAAGCGCAACCTGCGGAACGAATTGTTAAAGTATAACGGGTCAAAGGTTGTGCCAAAACTAATGTCATAGCCAAACAAGTCAAAGCTTATCGCATCCACCTTGACATCATAGCCTGCGCCGCCGCCAAGCCCTGTGCCAACACCTGGGTGTCCCCAATAATTAGGACCTGTGGCAAACTCGGGGATTCCCCAGCGGAGGTCTCTCATATACCAATAGTCATTTCTCTTGTCAAGATAAATTGTAAGGTTGGATAGTTTGAGGGTATCAAGCAGCGTTGAGGCAAGCGCCACGGTATCCATATTGGTAACCATATCGCCCTCGGAGTCCGCATTTAGTGTGATACCGCTTATAGCGCCAAACTTATCGTCCGAAACCAAGGAAATGGGTATCCTGAATTGTGAGTGTCCTGCCGCCTCTCCAATGGCAAAGCGGAACATATTTTCTGCAATGTTAAAGGATATGTTGTTGCCTAGGTTATCCATTTTTATCCTAAAGCTCATATTGTTCAAGCCGTAGGAGATGTTGCTAGACAGGCGAATATCGGCAAAGTTGGGAAGTGCCATATCCGACATAAGTGACGCAAAGAGTGCGCCGTTGGGGTTAAATGTAATTTCATCGTTGCCAAGGAGTATCCTAATGAGAGGAGCATCGCTTGCCGCACGGAGGTCGTCTGCAAAGACTTGCTCGGTGTTTTGCGGTCCATTAATTGCGTCCTCGGCGCTGGACATACCTTGCGCCGCCTCGCTTGCCGATAGCCCTATCATCTTGCTTAAATCTATGCCAATGCCGGGGTCTATGGTATCGCTTAGCATATAGCCAATCATACTCATTAGGTCCACGCCGTTAATGGCGGCACGGAACAGTCCCAAACCGTTTAGGTCTGCATATACAAGGTTCTTTTCGGCAAAGTAGTAAATTGCCAAGAACGGCTCTTCATTAAAGGTTAAGCTGATAAGCAAAGTGGTATTGCTAAGGTTGGCAAGGTCGATAAACAGCCTAAATTGTACGCCAAAGACAAGCACGCTGTCTTGCGGCTCTAGATTTACGCCGCCTTTTTCTATGCCCACCAAGTTTTCAATTAGCGACTCAAGCATCTTGATTTGGTCGGATTTTTGCGGCATACCGTCCGGTCCTGCATTCTTTTTGGCACGGAGGCGCATTTCAAGGTCAAGAGCAAGCCCTATTTGTGATAATTTGGAAATATCCTCATAGGGAATAATTTCGCCCGCTGCATTCCTAGTTGGGTCTATGGAAGAAACAAGGGTGGTTGAGAACTTGGAGTAACTGCTCCTAAAGTTGAAACCAATGCGGAATGCCTGTTCGTAAGGGGTGTCGTCGGTGATGCGCAGCACAAGCCCTGCAAGCCCTTCCTCCTCGGAGTAGCCCACCTTTAGATTCCTAAACATTGGGAGTAAGAAGTCGTCGTTGCCCTCCATACCCGCTATCAAAGAATAAGCAAGAGCGCCTGTGATTGCCAGCGAAACTTCTTTGCTTGATGCGGTGAACAGCAAGAGGCGTGAGCCAAAAGATATATCCTTAATATTGATAATTTCGGATAGCGGCAAGGTGTTTTCCCTGCCCTCGTTGTTTAGCAAAGTACCCTCTGCGTTTTGGGGGGCATTTTGCGGCGCATCTGAAGGGGCAGATGAGGAACTGTCGTCGGAGAAGTCCATACTGTTCATCATTTCCTTAACCATACCGCCAAGCTGTATGCCCTTTAATTCTATTGCAGGGAAAGACAATCCCGAAAGGTCGGCATAAATAACCGACTCTTCCTTATCGTCCACGATATTGCCCACATAGGTAATAAGCACCATTTCTTTGCCGTTGTAAGTGATTGAAAGTTGCAGCCTTAGCCTTGCTAAGTCGCTAAAGTCAATAAATACACGCAACCTAAAGCCGACTACGATATTGATATCCTCGGAAGGTTGGAGGGCTACATTCATCATAGATGAGCCAAGCAGTGAGCCGGCAAGCTCGGTAAGGTTGAACAGTCCGCCTACGCTGTCGTCTATGGTGAGTTCGCTGTATACCTCAAACTCCCATTTATATTCGTGGAGAGGCTTGAATGTGCCAAAATATGTGCCGTAATCGATACCTTGCGGCTCAAAATGGGCGGCAAATATATCGTTTTTACCAAGAATAACATTGATGTTTTGTAGTGCAAAGTTAATATTATATTTGTTTGTTGTGTCGGATATCGCCACCGCCATTGTACCGTTTTCGTACAGCTTTACAGAGGCAATGACATCTATCTTTTCTTCTCCCTCGTCGCTAAAGCGCAAGGAGTTTTTGGACAGGTGGTATGTGCCGTTGCTGTCCTTGTTCATTTGGTAACCCGCCGCTCTTATGTGGTCTACATATGCCCTCATTGTTTCTTGGGTTACATTGTCAAACAACATATAGACAGCATCACGCTTGTATTCCTTATCGTAATAGATAAAGGAATAAAGAATTTCGCCTTCAAACATAGGCAGCAGGGCATCAAGATTGCTAATTTCGTCATCTGCCCATTCTGCGCTAAGAGGCTGCATTTGCGATAGCGTGCCTATCTCTACGCTGTTAAGGGAATAAAGTCTGGTTTCGTTAAACTCCTCGTCCTTGGCAAGAATCAGCGTGAGCAGTCCGTTGTCGTAAAGGGCAATCAAGCCCACGGCATTTATGTTATCTATTTCGTAGAAGTGATAGAGAGTTACTCCTTCGTGAGAGGTATCGGGCGTAAGCTGCGTGTAGTTGCCTATCATTCCGTTAAAAGCTTCCAAGTCCTCGGGAGTGATGCCCGCAAGCAACACATAATATGCTTCTCTTTCAAAAGAATCCACAAAGGAGTATGCGCCAATAACATTGCCCGCCTCTAGTTTGGGGAACTCCATATCTATGCTAGTTAGTTGTTCGGTGGGCCATTGCTTGCCAATGAACTCCATTTCGTCCAGAACGCCGATATTGATTTTTGTCATATCAATTTCCGGTTGATTATCCAGAGAGAAGTCAAAGCGGAGCAAGTTTGCCTTGTTGTCCATAACAAAGGAAATTTTACCCAAGTTATCAAAGGGTATGCCCGCCATATAGTAGAGTAAGTCTTGTACGACAGTTTTGGCAATGACAATGCCAATTTGTCCTTTGGAAAACTCTATGCTGTCTAGAATTTTTGCCCACCAATCGGCATCTAAGCCTTCGTTATCGACAATGATATCATCATCTTCTTCTTCGCCCTCGTCATTTTGGGGGGCATTGGCAGGTTGCGGGGCAAAACTTCCGCCCTCGCCCATTGCCAAAGAAGTCAACATTTCGTTAATATTTAGCCCCAAGAACATTTCAAACGACTCGGAGTTAAGCACCAACCCTTCTATCCCCATACCGGGAACGGTGAGATAAAGTTGGGGGTTTGTGACAACCTTGGAGAAGTCATAGTCCTCATCCGCCTCTTTTTCCAGCGCATTTATTTGTGAGAGGTTGCCTACAAAGTACAGCGCCATCACCTCGTCGCCCGCCTCGTTAGTAAAGCGAACCATTATATCCATCATAAGGTTTTCCAGCCCAGTAGACAGCACATCAATAGTTAAACTCATTGTTGTTTTGCCACGCAGCTGCTCAAGCACTTGCAAGTAGAAGGCGGACTCCTCCTCCTCAAGCCCGAATAGCTCACTCCAATCAAGCACATAGGGCAGGAAGTCTGCGCCAAGCACAAGGTCAATGCCAACGGTAAACCGCCACGACACATCTCGTGAGTCCATACAGCTTTCGTACATAGCCTTTAGGTCGGGGTCATTTCTCAAATAATTATCAAAGTCTGCGTACTTGTTGGGGTCTGTGCTTATTAGGGTATCGTGCAGCAGCGACAACTCAATATTGTAGCCTGCCGAAGGATAGCTTGCTCCCGCATCGCCCTCTACATCCTCTTGATACTTAAAGAGATTAAAGCGCAAGCTAAAGCCGCCGTCCTCGCCGTCCACATAAAAGCCCATGCTAGCGCCATCTAGTATATCGCCAAACACCGCCTCAAAATCTATGGTGGAAAGGTCGAAGTCATCCTCGTCCTCGGCGGATGCTCCCATCAATCCCGTAAGCTCGCCCATCAAGGCTATCAATAGTTCTTTGGTGATTACAAGTGAGAATCCTTTGCTGTTTAGGTTGATAACCGCCTCTAAGGTTTCCTTGTCGGGAACACCTCGCCCAAGATTTTTTATACCTGCATAAATCCCGTCGATAGGCGTTTCGGCCGCTTGCGGCTCGTTTTCCGGCTCATCCTCCGTACCCGGAGTTACGCCAAACAAGTCGGTAAACATTGTGGATAGGTTAGCATCCGGTATGCGGATATTCACATGGCTATCCATAAGTTCTAAGGTGAGATAAATTATATCATCCGTTAAATATAGGTTAGCAAGCGGCTGTGCGTGATAGAGGTCGCCGTTGCCGTCGTAAATAGCGTAGCTAAGCTCCAGCGTTGCCGAAGTCGCTTTTTTGATAAGTTCGGGGTCTCTTGACAATAATCTTTCAAAATTGATGCCAATAGCGCCCTTTATATCCACTTCCATTCTCTCGTTGCCGCCGGTAAACACCACATCGGTTGCCAACTCAGCATCAATATCTAGCAGCTTAAACAGCGCTCCAAGAGCCGAGTCGGCAGATATTCTACCGTCTTTAAGATTGACAGTCAGCCCCATATTAATTTCCGAATAGAGGGTGAGTTTGTCGTAATTGGTGTATAGCGCCCGCTCCTCTTTGGAGATAATCGGGGTGATAGAGCTTTCAATGCCGTCTGGGGTTTGGAACAGCGCCTCATCTGCCACATCTATGCTTATCTTGTTGGTAATAAACGCCATTTTCACACCCAATGCGCCCAAGTTATCGGCAAGGGCAGATTTGAGTTGAATATCTATTTCTAAGCTAAGTTCGGGATTTATGCCAAACTTGATTTGGGGATTTACAACATTGTCCATATGGGATTGAATATCCATACCAATGATATTGAATACGACAAACAACAAATCTTTTGCCGCCGTGATAAACAATCCCTCGTCTGCGCTAAGCAGTATGGAGAGCATAGCGGCAAGGTGTTCTTGCTGTTCCTCGTTAGACGGGGCGGTAATGGACTCTATTTCCCGCACTCTTTCTACATAGCGGGCAAGCCCTGAGGGCGCATCCTCGTCCTCATCCTCATCATCACCAGAGAAGAACTCTATGAGTCCCGTTATATCCTCAAGCACAATCTTGCTAAGCCCAATCTTGCTGGCATCAATATATATTGAATTCTTATAATATATCACTTCCAGCGTGAACTTTTCGGGCGCTTTTTTGGAGAACAAATGTACTTTGAGTTGCAAGTTATCTATTAAATCATCAAAGTTTTCTATATTAACAATCGCTTTTATATCTATTACAAGCGTGTCGCCAAGAGTTTCAAGGTCAAGGCGCTGGGGTAGGGTGGTGGTTAGCGGACTGTCGCCAAATATGGCAAAGTACAAATCGCTAAGTTGAATATTGCCTTTCTCGCTTTGGAAAGTGAGTTCAAAGCGGGATTCTGCAATAACGGTGTCAATATCGTCGTCGTTAACATACCTGCTGCTGCCGGGGTTAATCAGTTGTTCCCTGCTAAAGGGTACAAAGTTTAGCCTCAAGCCCTCGATACCAAAGCCAACCTTAATAACATCTTGTTGAGTTTCCGTACCAATCTTAAATTCTAAACCAAGCGTCAATGATTGGTTTATCGGCTTTGCATATGCTTGCAACTCCATAAAGTCAAACATAGCAATATCTTGCATATTGAGCATATTTAGGAGCGCATTAAATGATGCTTTATAAGCATAGAGGAACAAACCTTGCTCGGTGATAGCGGCTGTGAGTGAGAAGGGCTTGACATTATCAAAGTCGTCCTCGTCATTAGCAGGCTGGCTATTTTGCGGCTGGTTGTTAGGCTCGGTGTTGTTGCCCCTATCGTCGTAGGGGTCAAACACACCCTCTATGCACAACTGCGGTCCGCCAATCGGTTTTAAGTCGACAAACACATCGCCGTTATACAAGTTGAACTGCATTATCCTATTGGGAACATCGCCGTCCATCTTGTTGACCATAATTTGTGCCTCAATGGCATCGGTGTTGACCACATTGACATTTATCAAAATATCCAACTCGAATCTTGCTGTTTGCTCGCCCGAAATTTGGAAGAATATGGTAATTACCAATCTCTTGATATACTCTATCATTGCGGGGTCGCCCTCGGGGTCGTCGGTAAAGCCTTCAAGGAGGGTGGTGATTAGTGATGATAGCGGCTCTTGGTTCAAGTTGGGGAAGGTCGCCTCTTTTGCAGATGCCTCAAAGAAAATCTTGGTACTAATACCCAAAACAGGCACTTGATTGTCTATTTCAACCCGACTGTCCGTTGCGGCGGGTGTGTCAATTTTTTCATTTTCGCCTATCTTGAATGCTATGCGGTAGCTGTTGCTAAACTCCATAAAGAATCGCATTTGCTTGCCGTCTGTCTTGTAAATAGGTCTACCTTCTTGGTTGTAGCCCTCTATTATCCGCTCGCCCGCCACATCAAACTCATAGGAGATTAACCCTAAACTAAGTTCTATAATACTGCTTGGAGAGAACAGCGTTGCCTTTATATCAATAACTCCGACAGGCTCAATATAATGGGAGTAGTCCATACCCATCATTTGCAACACAGCAAACAGCGCCGTTGAACCTATTGATGCTATAAAGCCCTCGGGGCAAACCATAAGGTTGATATATGCCGCCATTGCATTAAGCTCTGCACTCTTGGGTGCGCCTTCTGCGTTAGAGGGAGCGTTTTCGCTTGGGTTATTTGCGGAAACTTCGTCAAGCATAGCCCGTATCATATAGAAATACTCTACGGCATTTACAATCTTAACCTGTTGAATATTAAAGCACTCCGCATCAAGATAGAGGTCGCCGTCAACAAAGTATATGGATAGCACATACTCGTGCTTATCGCCCGTAACATTGTACATAACTATTGATAAGTGACTGCCCTCTGCCTGCTCGGTTGTTTCTAGGTCATCATCCAAAAGATTTTCCAGATTTAATACAGCCTCTATATCTATTTTAAAGCGCTGTCCTATCTCGTTAAGCACAGCGATAACCGGCTCAACTTTAAGCCCTTCAGCAAGGGTTAGGCTCTCAAACAGTTTTGCAAGAGAATACTCCGCCCCGTCATTAAACTCCCAACCAAAGTAGAAACTAAAGTTGAGGTAAATCTCGTCAAGTTCGGTATCAATAAGCCCGTAGTCGCCCTCTCTAAAATCCCAGAATATGATATCGGAACTTCTAAAGAACAACTCAATACTGCTAAAAGCAAAGCTCAAGTCGTAGTTGGCAACTTCTATATTAATTTCAAAAACACTGCCTGTGCCTATGCCAATTTCGAGGAGCATATTGTTGTTTAGCGTATCGGCAACCAAATCTCCAAGTTGCATACCGACAAGCTCAATATCGCCCTCGGGCAAGCTAAACGCATTCATTATCACTACAAAAACATCGGTGAATGCGGAAAGTATAATTCCCGAAGTATTGCCAAGCTGCAAAGTAATGTAAGCAGCGGCAAGCTGTTCGCCAAGGTTGTAGAATTCGGAATTAAGCACGGATGCCGCCTGCACGGTTTGTGAGGAAATATTTTCCGACTCAAACACGCCTAACACATCGTTTATGCGCACTTTTCCTGCGTTTAGGATACCCAAATCGGCAAATAGGTCGCCGCCCTTTAGATACAAGCTAAAGTCCTGTCCTGTTTGTGCGTCGGGGCTGTCTAGTACTGTGAACAGTATTAGCGCCTCTAAGCCTTCGGCAAGCCCTTTGTCGCCGCCGGATATAACTTTTCTTAAATTAGCCTTAATTTGGATATCATATTTTATTGTCTTGCCCGCATAGCCTGCATTCTCAAGCAGTATGCCAAAGTTTGCCTCGGTAAGGAATGTTCTTATGATATTGCTAAGGTCTACTGCGCTGTCGTCATCAGTATCCTCTGCGTTAAATACAAAAGAGCCGGCAAGCGCTATCCTAAGCATTAGCTTGTCGTCGTCTGCATTTATGAGATAATATGAGTCGTCCTCTGCCAAGTCACGGAACATATCGGTATTGCCGTTTATTTCCAACACGGGATTCTCGATTGTTGCCTTGATTGCAAGGAGGTCTTTAAGGTTGAACTTGAGCGCAATAAACTCTTGGCTCTCGCCCAGCACTACTTCGGCAGACGGGCTATAAGGACCTACAAAGCGGGAGATATCCAAGCCCATGCTGTTAAACAGCGCAAAGAATGCACCTTGTGTTAAGCTAATGAGTATGGGAGCATTTGCCCCGTTGTATTGGTTTTCAGGGTTGGATGTAATACTTATTAAAATATGCGCCGCAAGCACATCCGCCGCTGACACCGTCCCTGATGAGTTAGCGGGAAGTTCAAGCGGGCTGTCGCCGTCCGAGTCAAAAATATCGCCAATGTTTGAAACATCTCTAATCTTGATTTTTTCCAGACCTAGGCTTTCTGCATCAAGATATGCGTTTAGCACACCATTTTCGCTTGCGATAAATAAGGATATAATATCTCCTAGTTCTGTCTTATCGCCCGTTTGTAAGTAATTGTTATACACGGATAGTGAACTTAACATTAAGGAGAGATTTAAGTTATCTGTATTAAGGAGGTCTATGTGCGCATCAATATTATAATATATCGTGCCGCCAAACTTTTCGCCAATCACTTGCAAGAGTATGCCAAAGTTTAGCATTGACTCAAAGTCAATAGAGCCGCCCGCATCAGCGGACAACAACGCTTTTATTTCGTCAATAATATAATCAAAGCGCCTGTCCTCCTCGCTGCCCGATACCTCAAAGGTAAACTCGCCGTTTAGGCTTACAGATATGGTAGTTAATTCCTCTATTGTTGTGTAGTCGGAAGTGTCGGGAAGTTCTATTTCTCTATCAAACGCAAGTACAATATTGCGCAAACCAAAGCCTAGCGATATACCGTCGGCAGTAAAGCCCAAGCTAAAGTCTATGGGGTTGATGCCAATGCCTGCCTCAATAACAAGCTCATCTATGCCGCCAAGATAAGGGGTCATATCTGCGCCCAATGCGCCAAACAGCGCAAGAAGTACATCTTTAACAATATATACCGTTAAGCCGCCCTTTACAAACATCAACTCTATATAGTTAGCCGCATCAGTTTCAGCATTTGCGGGAGCGCTCCCTTGATTTTGCTTTTGCGCCTCGCTTGCCTCGGATAGCTGTGTGAATACATTATCCACATCCTTAACATAAATCTTACCCAAACCAAACGCATTTGTATTGATATACAAGTCGCCTTGATTGTACAAGACTTCCATTACCGTTGTTCTGTCGGCAGGATTTCCCGAACTGCCAGAGGACAACAATAATTTAATTGAGCTATCCACAGGGTCGTCAATATTTATAGCCGCCTCTAGTTTGAAATAGAGATTGCCGTCCACAAAGCCTAGCATTTCTAGGTAAGCGTTAAGCTCAACAGAGCCAAACAGCTCTCTCATTGCGGGAGTTAAATCAATATATTTGTTCACCAAGCGTCCGTCCACATTGTCCGGCTCGGCTTGCAGGGAGAACTCACCCTCTGCGCTCACATATACATATTTGGGCATACCGTCGGAGTTGCCATAAAATTCCTTGCTCGGCAACACTATATTGGGCAGTTGGTCGCCCGCTATTGTGATAAAGAACCGTGCAAGCTCTGCGTGCATAGTGAACACTTCTATGCCGGTGGAGAATTCCAAAGTGATACCGTCGGAAAGACCTATGTTGATTTCGGTATCTCTAATGGTGACGGGCAAATCGCCATCCATAAACAACGCAAGCAGTCCCGCCATTGTCGCTTGTGTGAGCATTAGGGAAACCTTGTCGGGTGCGATTAGCACTTGCAGTCTTACCTTGTCATCCAAGCCGCCGTTTAGCGAATTAAGCGGGGACGAATATGCAGGTGAAGGCGGAATATCCGAATTTTCTTGCTCCTCCGCCTCGTCCAACAAGCCCATAATATTTGCTATGAGTGAGGCGCTGTTGTCCAACCTAATGTTGGGCATACCAAAATAGGATAAGTCAATATAAATGTTGTTGTCGAGAATATAAAGACCAAATATCTCCATATTTTCACTTCTATCTATTAATACTAATGAAAGTTGGCTAGACAGTTCTGCGGGCGGCTCATCTGAGGACAGCGCCATAATATCCGCATAGGTTATGTTTGCCTTGAGTTCGTACCCAAGGTCCATTTCAAAGCCGTCCAAGCCAAAGCGCAAGCTCAAGCCCTCAATAAGTCCTGCAAGCATTTCGTCAATATAGCTGTTGGTGTAGCTTGGGGAGTCGGACTTCAGATTAAACCCGCCGGCAAGCTCCAGCCCAATCACAAGATTTTCAAGGAATATATCTACGGGGACAAACTCCGTTGGGTTAAACGACTCAATAAAATACTCGGGACGCCTGTCGGAGATAGTCATTTGTATCTTTCTTACAAGTTGAATATCCACATATAATGCGTGGAGGTAATCGCCGTTTTCGTCGGGCAGACTGTCAAGAATAGCAAAGTATGCTTGCAAATACCCTGTGTTTTCGCCCAGAGTACCTACGCCAATAAGTTGCAATTTGAGGTATGCCTCTAGCTCGGGCATAGGCGCTACCACATTCATCATACCCATTAGCATTGTGAGAACGCTTTTATCCAAACTAATGACAAGCGCTTTTATCTCGTCCACTACATTTATTGAGATAGCTTGGGCAAGGATATCCATAACATCTATGCCATCCTCGTCCTCGTCACCCTCCTCGGCGGCAGCATTGTAGGCAAACCCTGCGCCAATAAATAGACCGCTAAATATATCTGCCATTAGATTTTGCGGGGTGGTAATCGTATAGCCGCCCTCGCCCGCCAGCGCCATATTGCGTGGAGCGTTGCTGTCCTCGGAGTTAAAGAAATCTATTGTTGGCAACGAATCTCTTATGCCCACATTTTCAATTTTTAGTTTTGGCAGGTCGCCAAGCACCTTGAGCGCCGGCATAGCCTCTTTTAGCCGCCAGAAGTGGGAGAGGTCTAAATACATCACATCTTCTGCCGCCTCATAATAGAGAACAAGGAAGACATCATCCGTGCCGTTGCCGGTGTCGGCAAGATAGAAGTTTATGCTCATACCCGAATTGGAAACATCGGAGAAGTCCAGCCCCGCTTTAAGCAGATAGCCCACCCTTGTACTGCTGCTTTCGGTAATGCCAAGATTTAGCATAATATCGCCAAGCAGTGCGCTCATAAGCCCGTCAAAGCTTATGCCGCCCTCGGTCTTATTCATACCCATTTCAAACTCGCCGGAAAGGGTAATGCCATAATAGCGCATAAGCGCATTTTTAATATCAATATAGGTTGCCTCATCAACGGGATTGGCAATCATTTCTTTATTGACGAACTCCGGCTCTTTAAAGTATCCAATTTTGTCGATGGACAGCCTTGCACTCACCGTGTCGGTCAGTTCGATTTTTGCCATCATTGTATTGAGGAAATCGGATGTGTTTGCCGATAACATTATCCCCGGTATCCCAACAGAACTGCCTTCGCCCATAAACATTGCAAGCAAGCTGTTTATTGCAACATTATCAAGGAATATGCCCATTATTTTATCGCCGTTTTCGTTATAACTTTCTGTGATATTGTTGGCGATAATCTCGACTATCAGCATCATATCCATATCATCTTCGTCGTCGTCATCATCCTCGGCATTTGCTAAATGTTCGGCATTTTCACCTGATAACAGCGCCACATAGTCGGGGTCAAGATAGGGCATAAGGTCTTCCAATGTGGAGGACAGCATTTCGTTTATATTAAAGTCGGGTATCTTGATATTAGGGATAATTTGCCCGTTGATATCCGATAGTTCGCTACAATTTATATATAAAACATCACCCTCAAAGTAAACTTGTATGAAAGGTTCGTTTTGGAAAAATAGCGTCAACTCTAGCTTTGTTTCGTTGTAATTAAAAATATCTATATGAACTTTTGCGTTAATGGTAAAAGCATAGCTTGTTGCCTGCGCAGGGAAGTTGAGCGGGATATCCCCCACAGCTCCCAAATCGGCAAAAGAACCAAGCACATTGTTTAGGGTGAGCTGCCCGTTGTCGTCGGCATCCACCGCAAGGGTCGCTTGAAGCTCTAGGTTGAACAAGCTTGCCTTGGTATATTCCGAATCTTTGTATGCATCGCCCAAATTGTATCTTGAGGGGAATGTAATCGGATTTTTTTCGTCTCCCGCACCTAAACGGAAGGGAACTGTAACAAAATGCAGTTCGTATTCACGGGGTTGAACGGTAGTAGCCAAATCAACCTTAAAGCCGTTAAAATAGTAGCCGGGCTTGAACATTCTCTCGCCCTGCTCGTCATAAACAATATCGCCTGCCTCGTCGGTAATTGGTATCTTATCGGAAAAGTTGGTGGAGAAAGTCATTTGACTCTCCATTCTCGGCCACTTTCTTGTGAGTATTCCATCAAGAGTAATACCTAAAATTTTATCAAGCAAGGGGTCTAGGTTGGGGAGGTCTAGGCTCTCCCAAGAAAGCACCGTGCCGATTAGCGGCAATGCGCTCACAATAGCGTCTATACGCAATACAAATTGATAGTCCACTGTGTCTGTACTTGGACCTTTGGTTACTATTTTTTTGGTGGCTCCGTCGGTAACTCTGTCGAAAAGCGGTATGAACTGCAAAATCATATCAACTTCGTCAATGCCCATATTGCCCGTGAGAAAACCTGTGATAATTGATGTTAAGTCAAGGTCAGATGACATAAACGGCACAGCGATAAGCTTGCCTATTTCGGTAGCGTTAATTTCCTCGGTATAGAATTTTTCGCCGCCAATATTAAAATAAGCAGTTTTGGCTATGTAATACAGTCCAAACCGTAACTCCTCATTGGCGGGAAGACTTCTATCTCTAAATTCAAAGAATATCTCGCTTTCGGCGTTGTTTATTAAATTTATATTTGCTTTGATTATGACAGAAATATGAATTTCATAGATAGGGCTAGTTAAATAATCGATAAAATCATAGTCAATTTGGGTGTCTATGATAAACCACTCGCTATTACCGTCGCTTTTTACCATATTGGCGTTATTTTCTACCGCCTCTACGATAGCCGCCTGCGCCTCCTCAAAAGAAACAGAGGTAACCGTGGTTGTCTCTTGACCGTCCTCTGGACCTACTTGTTCGGGATTTTTCACGATATAATCGTCAAAAGGTTCACTTCGCACAGAACAACCTACCAGAGCGGCAAGCAGCAACAAGCAGACCGACAAAATCAAGAGGTATTTGTGTAATCTATTTTTCATACTTAGAGCCTCCTATTGGGCATCTTACTAGCATATTTTGCCCCGTGCGTTCGCAACGGAGCATAAGGTTTTTATTCGTGCCTTGATTATACTATACATATGTAATTAATACAAGCCAAATTTCATACCCTAAAGAGGCAACATTTGTCTTTATATACTTAAGGGTAAAAAACTTCACAATCTCGTCACATATTTTCACAGTTTTTAACAAGGAATTTGCATAAAATCAAAAACCAATAAAAAACGGCTCAAACAAAGAGCCGTAAATTTATTTACTAAAATTGTACCGCAAGGAGTAATTTAAAGAAGTATTTCATCACTAAACAGGCGAATTTTATCCAAAATAAATTCCTTGGGGTCAAGCGCATCATCTTGAATTAGAGGGGTCAAATCCATAGCATATGAGGCAAGTGAGTACTTATCTACGCTGTGTGATTTGGCATAAGTCGCATTGGCAAGCCACCTTCCCTCGGCGGCAAGGTCGTAGCGCTTGCCTCCCGCTACTTGGGAGCGGAATACCGACAATAAGTCTTTTAAAAATTTATTGTGTCCGCTAATATCAAACACCACTTTTTCCTCATCCGAAAACCAATCCAACCCCCGCCAGACCTCACAGCCGTAAAGCTTGTTCGGTCTTGCATCTTTTGGCAAACGGCGCAAAGCCTTTATACAGCGCTTTGCCACCGCAATATGCGTGGGATGCTTATCCGCAAGGTTGTGAATGTATACCGTTTGGGGACGATAGCGGCTTAGGAGCGCAAAAATATCATCCTCTGCTGCTCGGATTTTTTCATCTTTTATATCGGCGCTGGAGTGGTTTAGCAACACCAATTCCGAATAGTCGCCAAGCGCCGCCGCCTCAATCTGCTCTAGCCTTCTCACCCCTTTCATTTGCTCATCGCTAAGGCTAGCATACTCCCCCGCACGGGGGCTGCCGCTACCATCGGTTGCAACAACAGCAACTAGTCCAAATTTGTCACTTTGGTATCCCTTAACTATCCCTTGGGGACACATAATTTCAATATCGTCGTGGTGTGCGGCAATTACCATATCGGTAAATATCTGTCTTTTTCCGTGGATAATCTCCGCCTTGTGGTTCAAGCTCATCATTCGTTTTCACCTTTTTTTAGGGCTGTTTACCCTTTATAAATTATCATTATTTTACAGCAATGCCGCCGTATATGACTGCCCCAAACGCCTTGAATTTTCGTCGGGAAGTATGATGCCAACCTCGCTGCCTTCCGCCTTGAGCAGAGCCGCAGCCTTTGCAATTATTATGTCGCCGCCCGCCTCAGATGCAACCCGCCCAAAGAGCATAACCTTGTCGATATCATAAAAGATTTCTAGCCAAAGTATCGTATAGGCAAAGTATTCGCCCATTTTTTCAAATATAGCACGGGCGGTTGCGTCGTTTTTCTTTATCAGTTTTTGCACTTCTTTTAGCTTATTTGCTGGGCTAGATGCGCCATTCCAATCAATGCCCGCCTCCTCGGCAAGCTTGATAACCGCATCTTGAGAGTGGTACATTACTCCCACCCCCGCATCGCCGCTCCACTCATCCATTGCCGCCGAACTTCCAACATCTACGGGAACAAACGCAAGCTCATTCAAATATCCTTTTATATCAATATTCTCTCCAATATATCCGCCGGCAAAGCTTGTACCCATAGAAGTGCCAAGAATGCGCCCCTGTCCCAATTGGAATGCGCCAGACAATGCGGCAATATCGCCGTCGTTTGCTATTTTTACGGGACAACCGTACTCTTTGGCAAGATTTTTATATATGGGAAACACTTTTTCCTTATAAAGCTCCTCAGGCACTTTGCGGAACAGGGAGGCTATCCTCATTTCGCCGTCCACCACGATTCCCGCAGAGGACACACCAATCGCATCCGCTTTACCGCCCAACTTCTCCATAGCCATATCAATGCTATCTCTTATGCCCTCAATATGATACTCTATGTCGCTGTGCAGTTTGGGATGCCACACCACCTCTTTTTCAAATATAGACTTGCCGTCTATGCAGGCGGTAACCTTTCTGTCAGAGCCGCCCGCATCAAAACCAATGCGTCTGCCCGCCTTGTTTGCGCCGCATTTTTCACCCTTGTCGCATTCTACAGGAAAGTCCTCCAAAGCAACGCTTGCAAACTCTAGTTTGCGCCCGTACACCTTTGCCATAAATTCCGCATCAAATGCCCGTGCGCCCGTTTTTGAATAGATTTTGCCAAGTTCCTCAACAAGCTCCGCATCTCCCCAAAAATAAAACTTGTAGCCGCCGTAAGCCCAGAGCATAGTCTTTACCACCCTCTCAATATAGCTTAGGTTCTCCGTTCGTCCGTCTGCATAGATTTCTGAGGTATGCACTTTAATTTCGCCCTCGCCCCTTTCCAGGGCGATATAAAAGGGCTTGGCATCTGTCTGCCTCAACCCCTCTGTAAATCTTTTGTGCCATAGATAAATAGGAATGTAATTTTTGTCTAACATTATAATCCGCCTTTTATGGTTTTTTTGTTTAATATTAATAATTCGTCAAAGCGTATTATTCCAAGTAATATCTGCCCTCAATGCAAGGGGTATTAACTCAAAGGGGTATCCCTACCCCCTAAATAGGTATCCCATTCCGCCCAAAAAGCGGTTTTATCCGTCTGCCGCTATTTGTCTGCCGCTATCCGTCTGCCGCTACTCGTATGACAAAGTAGCCGTTGCCTATTGACCAACATCCGCTATGCCCTAAGGTATTGCCTATCTTTTGCAGTATCACATTGTCGGGGTCGATGGGGAAGGTTGAACGATAGTTATTGCTTGCGTAAATTTGTATCCAAACTTCCTCGCCGCTAGCCTCTAATAAGGGAATGTATTCTTCTACTATTTTGGTTATATCCTCGTCCGAATATAGCGTTGGAGTAATACCTTCGGCAAGCTCCGTATCTAGGTAAACTCTATGCCTTTCCTCGGTGGTATCGGGATGCTCGCCATAAGTATGGTGGGTGCTACTTACCATATTATCGGTTACCAACAAATATGCGTGTGTTTGTAGTTCGCCGTCCAGCGATGCTGAATAGGAGCTACCCCAAGTAGCGTCAACTATGTACCACTCGCCGCCTATATTAATTTTGTTCCAAGCGTGTCCAATACTACTGCCGCCCTGCACTGCATAGCCGCTTATCTTTTTAGCCGCTATTCCCTCCATATGAGCAAGTAGATTAAACGATTTGGCAATGCCGTCACAAACCGCTTTGCCCCTAATAAACACACCCTCAAGATAAAAACCTTCGTAACTATTTATGTTTGGAGTGTTGAGGGGAATTGCCGCCAACTCATAATCATAAAGCACTTCGGCGCTTAGGTAGTCGTATATTGCGTGTGCCTTTTCCGCATCGCTCATACCGTCATTTATTATGCGTTTTAATACATTGCGTGCGATATTGTAAATTGTTTCGGCGCTGCTGCCTGCAACAGGTATGGGTCTATATCCTAAGCTTGCGGCAAAGTACAGCTGATTGCTTGTAGATACCGACAAAGTGCGGGAAATTGCGTCTATCGGGAGCGTATTTGTCACTCTTGGTTGTTTTGCATAGTGGGTGACAAAGGGCAGTTCCGCATTTTCGCTCGGAGCTGTGGATAGATATTCGGTAATTATATCTTTAAACCAAAGAGTGATATTTATTTCACCCAACACACCCACACTATACTCAACTCTAAAAGTTCCCGAGTCCGCATAGGCGGTAAATGCGGCGCTTATTAGCTTGTAGGCATTTACTTTTTCGGGGTCGGTTTCGTCCGCAGGATTGCCATTAGAGGGATGCTTAACAGATACATCATCATAAGTAAACGGCACATACACGCTAAACGAAAACCCGTCGTGGAACTCTAGGTCACCGCCCGAAGTGGTAGAAAGCTCCTCTGGGCGGAATATGCTAACATAGTTTAGCAAATCGCCCAACTCTTTCATATTGACTATATACCCGTTCATTCCTGCAAGCACGGGGTCGGCTGCGGCTAGCGGGTCTAAATATTCATAATGAGTAACCGCTATACTGCCGCCCTCATAGCTCACCCAGTCGGTAAAGTTATATCCTTCCGCCTTTATTTTTATCGAAAATGATGTTTGCAAGTCTGCTGTGCTTGACGGTATATGCACACCGTGAGCGGTAAAGTAGCGAGCGTGTACAGGGTTACTGCTTTCAAGGGTAATATGGTTTTGAGTTTCCTCGCTGCCTGTTCTTATTTCCACAGTATAGTCACCCGCATCATAAGGTAAGGAATCCCATTTAACATATGGCGCATACCCGCCGTCAAAGGGCGCTCCGTCAATATAAACACCGCTTATGTTATTGCCCGTAACAGAATGCTGCATCTGTCCAAGGGTGATTTCTCTCCTTAGGTCTGTCCGTTTTATCCCTCTCACAACAGGATAGCAAACTATCTTAAATGAGCCTATCCTGTCCACTTCGTAGTACAAAGTGTTGGCGGTCATACCAGATATAATAATCTCCTCGTCGTCGCCTTCCTCTAACAAGTACCAATTGTAGCTATCCGGCGGATACTGCCCCGAACCATAGGTTGCGGTTATTTCTATAGTGTCATTTACCTCGTATTGCGGCTTGATTGTTCTATTGGTAAGGTTAAGCGTGATGAGCGGAGGGTATACCGTTATGAGTGGCAGTTCGAGTATTTGCACATCGTTTTTACCGCTCTCTAGCCGTACAGAAATTTGCTTATCGCCCGGCTCACCTTTAAATATCTCGGCAGAATTAAATATGATGTTTTTTGCGCCCTGTATGGAGCTATCCCCTATTTTTGTGTTGTTAACTAGCCAGCTTATCTCGGGGTTGGGGTCGCAATGTGAGCTTGCCTCTTTCCAAACATCAATCTCAAAAGTGTCAAAGCCGCCCTCTTCCACAGCTTGTTTGTATATTTTGTCGTCATTACTGCGCACGGTGATATTATAATCTAGCGGCGCATATACGATATTTATTTCCAAAAATCCTTCCACCAAAGTTTCGCCAAGTGCATCTGTGTTGTACACACGCACCCTGGCAGTACCTATGCGAGAAGGATATATCACTCCCGTTTGTTCGTCTACCGTCGCATATATTTCTTCCTCGTTATTGGTGTTTATCACTTCATAATGAAAACTTTCTACTGTGGCATAATCGGGTTCTATTTTAAAATTAACCTGTGGGTTTGTGCCAAGCTGAACGCTTAGGGCAAGGGTATCAAAAACAATTCTCTCTAGCGGCACAATCACCACGCTTACAAATACATCCACATAAACATTGGGATTGGATACACTCTTTATTCTTACAACAATGGGCGTTTCGGTAACATTGCCAAGCGCACGCACTTTGCCGCTTGAGTCCACCGATATATATTTTGCCGCCCCCGGCGTGATGATGTCGTACTTAACTTTTTTGTTGGTTGCGTTTTCGGGAAAAACTGTTGATACTATTTGGCGCTCCCGTGTTTCGCCCGTTGGCGCCATATAGATGGATGAGTTGCCAACTTGTATGGATGTCACATCTATTATTTCTACTTTATCGTCCTTTTCGGCAGAGAAAATATTGGCAAAGAGGGAGCAACCCGCAAGTGCCGCCGATAGTGCAACAGCAATCAATAGGATAAAAACTAAATATTTTGCCTTTTTCATAAATAAACGCTCCACATCCACATTAACAAGATACATTATAATAATATACAATTAGCATAATAATGTCAATAGTATTTTTATATAAAACCTTTACCGCACACAATCTAAGATTAATAAAATAATATAAAAACCCAACTAAATGGGGGTGTTTTGTTGATAAGCGGTTACAATTGTTGTATAATAAAAATATGTCTGACCGCTTGCCATTATTTCCCGAGCCTTGCACAAAGGAAGAACTTAATCAACTTGGCGCATCGGCGCTGTCCTTTGTTGGCGACAGTGTGCAAACTTTGTTTGTACGAACTGCACTTGCTTTGGAATGCCCAAATAAAATAAGCGCCCTGCACCGACAGGCGGCGGCTGTAATTAATGCGACAAGCCAGTCGGAGGCTGCAAAAAAAATCATCCCCTTGCTTAGCGAGGAGGAGGACGCCGTATTTCGCCGTTGCCGCAACTCTAAGACCAACACCCACGCAAAAAACGCAACGCTAATCGACTACAAAATAGCCTCGGGACTTGAGGGTCTAATTGGTTATCTATATATGCTCGGTCGCCACGAACGGCTTGCGGAGCTATTGCGTCTTGCCTATAATAATGCCGATAAGGGCAACTGTTAGCTTTTTTATGGTAACCCAAAGGAGAGTTTTATGATTATAGAGGGCTTTAATGCCGTGACCGAGGCAATCAAGGGGGAGCTTACCGTGGAGCGTGTTTATATTGAAAAAGGCGCTCGGGGGGAACGCATCAGCCACGCTTTGGCACTTGCCAAAAAACACAAAATAAGGGTGGACTTTCAAGACAAGGAGCGGCTTTTAGCCCTAAGCCAAACGGGACGGCATCAAGGTATAATTGCCGTGATTACCCAATTTGTATACACCCCTCTTGAAGATATATTAACAATGAATAAGGAGCGTGGTACTCCGCTGCTCCTTGTACTTCTAGACGGTTTGGAAGACCCTCACAATCTTGGCGCAATCATACGGGTTGCAGACTCCGCAGGCGCAGACGGCATAGTACTTCCCGCCAGGCGCAGCGTATCGGTAACCGATACGGTCATAAAGACAAGCGCAGGTGCGGCGGCGCATATGCCTGTGGCAAAAGTTTCCAACCTAAATGATGCGATAAGACTGTTAAAAGATAACTTTGTCACCGTATTAGCGGCAGATATTGGGGGCAACTCAATATATCAAGCGGATTTATCGGGCGATATTGCCATTATTATTGGCGGTGAAGGTTCAGGCGTGAGTGCGCTTGCAAAAAAGCTTGCGGACGGCATAGTATCTCTGCCCCAACTTGGGCAAATCAACTCGCTAAACGCATCCGTTGCCGCAGGTATTGCGCTCTACGAGGCTGTGAGGCAAAGAATAAAATAAGGACAATTTTATCAAATAGTACGGCAAGGGACAAACTTGCAGCATACAAAAGATAAATTTTTAGTGATAAAAACTATTATTATATTATGGATAAAACAAATTTAGATACAAGGGTAAAAAATAATAACCTTAAAAAGGACAAATCAACGGCGGTGACAATCGAAAACAGCCCCGAAAAGACCCAACCAATAAAAACACCCAAAGAAACATACACGGACGAATTAGAATTATTGCAAAAAGCCAAGGAAAACGACCCTGAAAGTTTGGAGATACTTATTTTGCGCTACAAGGCTTTGGTTTGCAAAATTGCACGGGGGTATTTTTTAGTGTCGGGAGGGGATACCGACGACCTCATTCAAGAGGGAACAATTGGATTATTAAAAGCGATAAGGGAATACCGTGCGGACAAAAATACCACTTTCACTTCTTTTGCCGCTCTCTGCATCAATAATAAAGTAAAGGATGTTATTCGCTCTCTTTATAGGGATAAACGGCAGCCGCCGAGCGGCTCTTTGGGGCTTCCCCTTGAGGAAGAAACAACTTTTATTGCCGCCCCCAACGACCCATATACCATATATATACGGCAAGAGGAACGCAAGGATTTTTATATTAAAGCAAAAAAACTGCTCTCACCCCGCCAACTCGAGGTGCTAAAGCTCTATCTAGAAGGCTATTCTTACAAGGAAATTGGAGAAAAACTATCGGTTACTCCAAAAACCGTTGACAATGCGCTTAGCGTAGCAAAAGATAAAATCAGAAAATCAGGCGACAGCTTTTAATTTAAGGATAATAATAAATGAAGTTAGGTATAGTAGGTTTACCCAATGTGGGAAAAAGCACTTTGTTCAATGCCCTCACATCCGCAGGAGCGGAGGCGGCTAACTACCCGTTCTGCACAATTGAGCCAAATATCGGCATTGTTTCCGTGCCGGATGACAGACTTAAACAGCTGGCATCCCTATATGACTCTAAAAAAATTACACCTGCAACAATAGAGTTTGTAGATATTGCAGGCTTGGTAAAGGGCGCTAGCCGAGGCGAGGGGCTAGGCAATAAATTCCTATCCCACATACGAGAGGTGGATGCAATCGTTCATGTTGTAAGGTGTTTCGAGGACGATAACATCACCCATATCGATGGCACGGTAGACCCCGTGCGTGACATAGAAACGATAAATATGGAACTCATATTGGCAGATTTGGATACCCTTACCCGCCGTATTGAGAAAACTAGGACTGCGCTAAAGGGCGGGGATAAAAAGTATGCTTTTGAACTTTTGGTGCTGGAAAAACTCTATGCCGCCCTTGGGGAGGGCAGGAGCGCAAGGGGCGTTGACTTGACCAAAGATGAGCAAGTGTTTGCCTCAAGCTTGCTACTTCTTTCGGGCAAGAAAGTGATTTATGCGGCAAATGTGTCCGAGCAGGGGGCGACAAACGCACAAGTTGAGGCGGTAAAGGAGTTTGCCGCCGCCGAGGGCAGTGGAGTAATTGTGCTTTGCGCACAAATCGAGGCGGAGCTTGCCATGCTTTCTCCCGAGGATAAGGCGGTTTTTATGGAGGAATTGGGGATTGAGGAGAGCGGTTTGGAAAAATTAATTACCTCCTCATACAAGTTGCTTGGGCTAATGAGTTATCTTACCGCAGGCGAAAAGGAAACCCGTGCGTGGACTATCCCGATAGGCACAAAAGCGCCCCAAGCAGCGGGAAAGATACACACGGACTTTGAAAAGGGCTTTATTCGGGCAGAAACCGTGGATTTTCACACTCTTATGGAGTGCGGCTCATACACCGCCGCTAAAGAAAAAGGCAAGGTGAGGAGCGAGGGCAAAGATTATATACTAAAAGAAGGGGATGTCGTGCTGTTCCGCTTTAATGTTTAGGGCAGTTTTTCTCGCTTTCCCCGCCCAAATACTTCATTTATTTGGAAAATTTTATTTTGCGCTTGATATTTGACGCCAATAGATATATAATGTATTATATTAAAGTGTATATTACTCTTATATTGCTACGGCGTTTTCCGCAAGGCACGCCGCAACTATCAGGGAGACGGGTATGGCAAAAAAAATAACTAATCCAAAATTGTTCAGCGCCGCTTGGACGGAAAAAGACGAGGCTGTATTAATCGACTTGCTGGACAGGAAGATTGGTGAGTTGCGTTTTGATATCAAAGAAAGCGACTCACCCTATGTTAAAGCACGCTTGCGTGCCAAACGCAAGGAATACAAGGCGCTCCTCCAAAAAGTGCAGGTGGGAGAATACAACAGCAATATTCTCGTTGCCGAACTTGCCGCTGCAAATCTTGCAACACGGACCGAAACAGTAAAAAAAGAAAAAAAGCTTGGCAAGTATGTAGATGCCTACGAGGATGTCAACTTTGACTTTAGCGGTTATTTCCGCAAAACTCGCTATTTTGGCACACTTCTTCCCATTATCTCACTAATATTAACGGTGGTGTTCGCCCTGTTTTTGTTCATTGGCGCATCCTTTTCCGGCACTCCTGCTTACAGCGAGGCGGTCGAGCGTTTTGAGGCATCAATAAACAATGACCCCGCTCAAAACACCCCACGGCTCACCCTCACTTCCTTGGGATACCTCAAGCTAAGTGACGACTTTGACTTTTCTGTGCCAAATCGTCCCGAGCTTTGGCCCAAAGGCACTTACCTCATAGAGGAAGAGGCAAACCGTGACGACCCCTATATCGCCCCCGACGGCTCTATGCCCGATACCGTGTTCTTGCATAAAGACCTTGGTATGAGTACCATTGATATCACCACGGCAGATATTTACAAAGCTTTCTTCCGCACCCCTGCCATGACCTACTACTCAATACCCGCAGTAGAGAGAATCATTCAATTCAACGGTCCAACTTGGTATTATTACGCATTCATAGAGGGCAGAGATGACGAAATAAAAATACAACGAGGCGACGACGGCAAATACGACCCCGTAGTTATCGTGCGCAATATAGGCACTTATGGGCTAATTGCCTTTATGCTTATCGCTCTTGTTCTCTCGCTTGTAGAAATTGGATTATCTATCGGCAGGCTGTTTAGCTACACATCAAGGCGACTGCACATTATCCCGCTGTTTATATTTATTAGTATTATTATGGCGGTAATTTGTCCCGTCTTTGCCAATATTCCCAGCCTAGAAAGCGCCGATGTGCAGTCCGCTTTTGCCGAGTACTTCCAAACAAGCTGGGGCGGTTTCCTAGAAGGCTCTGGCACAATTAACTTCAACTTCCTCTATGCGGGCGCTGTGGGGATTATGTTAATAGTGTTAATACTTCCCTTCCTATTCCGCAACAGGCAGGCAAAGCCAATCACCTTTGTTCCCAAAGGCAACCGTCCGCACACCTTCCCCGGGCAAGAATATCCCGTAAAGCCGGGCAAGCCCCCAATCTATCCAAAACAACAAAAGCGTGCGCAACCCGCCTACGGTCAACAAGGCTATAATCCATATATGATGCAACCCTATCAAGGCGCAAGACCGCCTGCAAACCAACAGGCAACCTCAAAAAAGCCGCCTGCTAAATCTAAAAAAACCAAACGCTAGGCAAGTAAACTAACCGTACTGTTTTAAGGTAATTTTGCTTATCTTAAATCTGATACAAGGATGTTGCCTTGGGGAGTAACCCTTGCTTTCGTTTAGGAATATATAATTAGTATCAATACAACATAATAAAAATGAGGAGTACCGCCTCATTTTTTACAACTATCAAGGAAAATATGTTTAAAGGCATTAAAAGCGACATAAATGCGGCAATGGCTAAAGACCCCGCCGCAACAAGCAAACTGTTAGTGTTTCTCACTTACAGCGGCATAAAAGCAATGTTCTACTACCGCCTCGCACATAAACTCTACCAAAAGGGGATGCGGTTGTTGCCGGGATTGCTATCTGCCCGTGCCCGCAAAAAAACAGGCATAGAAATTCACCCCGCCGCAAAGATTGGCAAAGGGCTGTTTATCGACCACGGCAGCGGTGTTGTCATTGGCGAAACTACCGAGATAGGCGACAATGTCACGATTTATCAAGGTGTTACGCTGGGCGGCACAGGGAAAGATGTAGGCAAGCGCCACCCCACGGTGGGCAATAATGTGATGATATCAGCGGGCGCAAAAATTCTAGGACCTGTTATAATTGGCGACTATGCCAAGATAGGCGCAGGCTCTGTTGTGCTAAAAAATGTTCCCGCTCGTTGCACGATTGTTGGTGTACCGGGGCGAGTTGTCCGTATGTACGGCGCAAAATATAACGACCTCGACCAAAAACTCCCCGACCCAATTTTAGATGAGTTCAAGCGGCTCAACAAGAGGCTTTGCCGCATAGAGGACGACTTGGGTATTCAAACCTGCAAGTACTCAATATCCAACGAAACGGGCGAAGAAATTAAGGAAGACTATTCAATATGATTAAACTTTATAACACCCTAACACGAAAAAAACAAGAGTTTTCTCCCGTTAAAGACGGTTGGGTATCTATGTATTCTTGCGGTCCTACCGTATATAATTATGCCCATATCGGCAATTTACGCACCTATATTTTTATGGACTTGATTCGCCGTGCCTTAAAATCCGAGGGATACAAGCTAAAAGGCGTGCTTAATATTACCGATGTTGGGCATCTTATGGCAGATAGCGACGACGGTGAGGACAAGATGCTAAAGGCAAGCCGTGAACAACAAAAAACTCCGTGGCAAATTGCCAACCACTACTCCAATGTGTTTTTTGAGGATATTAAAAAATTAAATATATCCAAACCCGAAATAATCGCAAAGGCAACCGACCACATCCCCGAAATGATTGAATATGTGGTTGAACTAGTGGAAAAAGGCTACGCCTACGAAACATCGGACGGCATATATTTTGATATATCCAAATTCCCGGGCTACGGTTCGTTGAGCGGAGCAAGCATAGAGGATAACATTGCGGGCGCACGGGTGGAAGTCAACTCGGAAAAACGCAATCCCGCCGACTTTGCCCTGTGGAAAAAAGCCGAACCCCTGCACATTATGCAGTGGGACAGCCCTTGGGGCAAAGGCTATCCCGGTTGGCACATAGAATGTTCGGCAATGAGCCGCAAATACCTCGGCAAGGTCTTTGATATACATAGCGGCGGTGTAGACCACATTCCCATACACCACGAAAACGAAATTGCGCAAAACGAGGCGCTAACGGGCAAACGCACGGTAAACTATTGGTTGCACGGCGAGTTTATGTTGGTGGACGGCGGCAAAATGAGCAAGAGCCTTGGCAATACATACACAATAAAAGACTTGGAAGAGCGTGGCTACTCTCCGCTGGACTTTCGCTTTTTCTGCCTAAACACCCACTACCGCAAAAAGCTAAACTTCACCTTTACAGCGCTAGATTCCGCTAAGGTCAGCAGGGAGCGGCTAATGCAGCAGCTTGCAAGCCACAAGGCATCAACACAAAAAACTTCTCCCGAAATTTTAGATGGTTTGCGCTCTTCTTTTGTTGCGGCAATTCAAGACGACCTAAATGTACCCCTTGCTTTGGGTATCCTTTTTACCGCAATTAAGGAGTCTAAATCGCAAGATATCTATACGCTTGCCCTTGAGTTTGACAAAATATTAGGGCTTTCGCTTACAAGCGATACATCCGCTATAACAGAAAGTTTTGTCCTTCCCGCCCAAGTCGAAATACTTGTTGCAGAGCGCACAACGGCAAAAAAGAACAGGGACTTTGCCCTTGCGGATAGTTTGAGAGAGGAGATAGCGAGGCTTGGCTATGCTGTTGCCGACACTAAGGACGGCACACGGGTCACCCCGTTGCAAAAATAAAATGCGTTGCTCTCATTGTAACATCTCCATAGGCTGCCGCACCCCCGTTTGTCCGCTGTGTCACGCACCGTTTTCACGAGAAAACGGAAGTCTGGCTACGGCTATCCGTTTGCCCCGAGCTTTCCCCGCAAGGAGCAAGTCGCCCTTATTTGGTACGCTGTTGTTTGATAAAATCTATGCGATAGTTGCGCTTAATATCACGCTGATTGCCTTTGCCGCAGAACTAATCATACTAGGCTACCCCAAAATAAGTTGGGTAGTGGTAGCGGGTTTATTTTACTTATACTTTCTCATTCGCAGCACCTTGCAAGACACCAAATACTTTAGTCAAAAGGTACTTGGGCAAGCAATTTTTCTATCCGTACTTGCAATAGCCTTGCAGGAAGTAATCTCTGCCCCGTTTTTCATTTACGAATACATACTTCCTTCTATATATATGGTATCTATGGTGATGATAGCTATTTACATACTCATCCGCCTAAAATCTCCCCGCAAATACCTTTTTCATTTGATAAGCGTTGCCCTCCTTGCCTTTTTACCCTTTGCCGTAGTGCTTGCCGAGCGTGCAGACGGGCATAGCGCCAACTACATAATGGCGGTTGTCACCGCAGTTTTTGGAGCGGTAATTATCCTCACCACAGTCAGCCTCTCCGCTCAAAGAATTGTATCCGAAATAAAAAGAATTTTCCACATCTAACAACAATAAAAAGATTTTTCCATATCTAACAATAGTTCCAACACTCAAATTAAAACTAACCCATATAATAGCAAAAAACAAATAACACTTCTTTAATAAAAGTCTACACTTAAAGCAAAAAGGACGGTAAAACCGTCCTCTTTTGGTGGGAACAACTGGACTTGAACCAGTGACATCTTGCTTGTAAGGCAAGCGCTCTCCCAGCTGAGCTATGCTCCCTTGTTTGGTGACCCCAAGGAGACTCGAACTCCTGTTACCGCCGTGAAAGGGCGGTGTCTTAACCGCTTGACCATGGGGCCGCTGTTTTTGGTAGCGGCGGTCGGACTCGAACCAACGACCTGCCGGGTATGAACCGGCCGCTATAACCAACTAAGCTACGCCGCCACAAGGATAATTTAGTTTCTTTTAAAGAAAAACTTCACTTGGGTTTTGTGAAGCTTTCCTCAAAAAGAGTGGTAGCGGGGATGGGATTTGAACCACATGACCTTCGGGTTATGAGCCCGACGAGCTACCAGCTGCTCCACCCCGCGACGATGCTTTTCTATAATATAATGTATTTGTTTTTTTGTCAACTGTTTTATGCCTAAAAAATAGAAGTCTTGAGGTTTTTGGTTTTCCCGCAAGACTTCTGGTTTTTTATTGCCTTTTATTACTCCTTAACTTCGGGGCTTTCCTCTGCCGCTTTTTCCTCTACTGCTTGCGCTTGCGGTGTTGTGCTATCAGTTGCCGCATCATCACTTTCGATATCAAGTTCATCATACTCGGCATCCTCCTCTCGGGGAGCAACCGCCACGCACGCAACCTTTGCATCATCTCTTAGCCGCATAAGACGCACACCCTGTGTATTTCTGCCTATCTTGCTAATCATATCCGCACGCATTCTTATCATTGTGCCGCTGTCTGCAATTATGATTAGGTCTTCCGCCTCTGTAACAAGTTTGAGATTTATAAGCTGACCTGTCTTTTCGTTAAACACGCCCGCCTTGATTCCCTTGCCCGCACGACCTTGCAGGCGATAGTCGTCTATATCGCTGCGCTTGCCGTAGCCGTTTTCGGTTACAGTAATTACTTCTGCACCCTCTCGTATCACCGCCATATCTACAACATAAGAATCATCCGACAAGTTAATGCTCTTTACGCCCTGTGAGCCTCGTCCTGTCTTTCTTACATTCTTTTCGCTAAATCTTATGCACTTTCCTTCGGATGCGGCTACAATTATATCGTCATCTCCCGTGGTAATATCTGCAACGATAAGTTCGTCGCCCTCGGTTAAGGTGATTGCTATCTTTCCGTTTACTCGAATTGATTCAAAAGCGCTAAGGTCGCATTTTTTAATCAAGCCTTGGCGGGTTGCCATTAGCATATACCCTTGGCTATAATCTTTTACCGACAACATTGTTGTTATTTTTTCACCCGGGCTAAGCGGCAACAGGTTGATTATTGCCCGCCCCTTTGCTGTTCTTGTTGCCTCTGGCACTTCGTATGTCTTTAAACAATATACCTTGCCGTAGTTGCCAAAGAACAATAAGTCGTCGTGGGAGTGGCAAACAAACATCTTGTAAACAAAGTCCTCGTCCTTGGTCTTGTGCGCCGCAATACCCGTGCCGCCCCTGTGCTGTGCCTTGTATTCATCTGCCGATATCCGCTTAACATACCCTTGATATGTCATAGATACCACAACATCCTCTTGGGTGATAAGGTCGGCAATATTTATCTCGGACGGGTCATAGCTAAGCTCGGAACGGCGTGCATCGCCGTATGCGGAACGGATGCCGCCCATTTCTTCCTTTATTATTCCCCTAACCTTTTCCGGATTAGCCAAAATATCCCTGTATTCGTTTATTGAACGGGTAAGCTCCTCAAGTTCGGCATTGAGTTTTTCCACTTCAAGCCCCGTGAGTCTGGCTAAACGCATATCAAGAATCGCTTTTGCCTGCCTTTCGGATAACTCAAAATTCTCCATAAGTCTAGGCAGAGCTTGTTGAGCGTCTTTTGAGCCTCTTATGATAGCCACAACCTCGTCAATATTTGCAAGCGCTATTACCAATCCTTTTACGATATGTTCTCTGTCTAGCGCCTTATCCAACAGATAGCGTGTGCGCCTTTCTATTACATCAATTTGGTGCTTGATGTAAGCGGATAGAATTTCTTTCAAGTTCAATACTCTTGGCACGCCGTCTATGAGTGCAAGCAGATTGATACCCGATGTTACTTGTAAGTTGGTCTGTTTGTAAAGGGTGTTTAGTACAACTTGAGGGGTTGCGTCACGCTTTAATTCAATAACAATACGCATCCCAAAGCGGTCGGATTCCTCTTTTATGTCGGATATCCCTTCCAATCTCTTTTCCTTAACTTGGTCGGCTATCGCCTTTATTAAGTTTGCCTTGTTGACTTGATAGGGAAGTTCGGTTACGACTATTCTATTTCGCCCATTTTGCTCCTCTATCTCGCAACGGGAGCGTATTACCACGCTGCCTTTGCCCGTGAAATACGCTTGTTTAACAGCGCCTCTGCCTAGCACCAAACCGCCCGTGGGAAAGTCGGGAGCGGGGATATAGTTCATTAATTCCTCTATGGTGATGTCGGGGTTTTCCATTAACGCAACCGTGCCGTCTATCACCTCGCAAAGGTTGTGCGGAGGAATGCTTGTAGCCATACCAACAGCAATACCCTCACTGCCGTTAACCAGCAAATTGGGGTAGCGTGCAGGAAGCACCACGGGCTGCATTAGTGTGTCGTCAAAGTTGGGATAGAAGTCCACCGTGCCTTTATCTAAGTCACGGAGCATCTCGCCCGCAATTTTAGAAAGTCGTGCTTCGGTATACCGTGCGGCGGCGGGCGGGTCCCCATCCACCGAACCAAAGTTACCGTGTCCGTCAACTAGAGTTGCCCTTATTGAGAAGTCTTGCGCTAGCCTAACCAACGCATCATAGACCGCCGTATCCCCGTGAGGGTGATACTTACCCAACACTTCACCAACGATTCTTGCGCACTTTTTGTGCGGTTTGTCGTAGGTGTTGCTAAGCTCGCTCATAGCAAAAAGTATCCGCCTATGCACGGGCTTAAGACCGTCTCGCACATCGGGTATCGCACGGCTGACATTGACCGCCATTGCATAACTGATAAAGGATTTTGCCATTTCGTCACGCACTTCTACCGGTACGATTTTTGTCTTGGCTAGCAACTCTTGAATGCGCTCTAACTCTAATCTTTTCTTTTCCATATTATATATCAAGCTCCTTTACCAATGTTGCGTTTTGTTCTATGAAAGTCCGCCTAAGCTC
>Ga0265293_10001756_pt1 | contig 46003 bp, 47 predicted proteins | sample Munlanlewell138R_FD_192505 | JGI IMG/M metagenome (GOLD analysis project Ga0265293, IMG submission 192505) | Leachate microbial communities from a municipal landfill in Southern Ontario, Canada - Leachate well 138R | ecosystem: Engineered > Solid waste > Landfill > Unclassified | place: Canada... | reverse complement strand
CTAACCGTATCCACTATAAGAGGTGAAAGGTGCTGCTAAAGCTATATTCCTTTTCTACATAATCACTCCCAAATCTTCTTAATTGGGTCAAACGAACCCGCATTTGTATGTTTAATTATTGGAATGCCTTTAAACATTTTGTATTCTTTTTTAGGTTTCCACTTAGCAAACATCTAATCAATATTTTCTACCATAGATTGTGCCATCCAAGCTGAAGTCATTTTAACTTCCTAGGTTTGCATCCATTCTCTTGCTTCCAATCCAACTTTTTCTCTCTACTATTTGGGCATTTCGAAAGCCTTCCTCATTGCCTATATCAAATCTTCTAAACTATGATACATTTCATAGATGTATGGTGTTACCATTGATCCTGTAGAACCTAGTCCAGCAAATAAAATAGGAATTACCCAAGGTTTATGCTTTTTCAACTTTCCATAGCAATTCGATGGTAATTCAGTACTATTCATATATAATGAACCATCCTAATTTTCAAATCCCATTTGATCTTGTAATCCACCAATAACTGGAGCTATAAAGATTTTGCCACAAGCCATAGCCTAAGCACTAGATAATCCAAAGCCTTCTGCTGTGGAATACGATATTAAACAATCTGCACAATTATAAAGTGCTACTAATTCATGTTGGTCCATTCCTTGACTGATAAACTTAATGTCCACGGTTGGATCATGAATGATGTCTTCTTGATAAATATTAAGAGGCATGCCTGGTCCATAGATTACCTAAGTTTTCATGATTAAACAAGTTCTCTTCTTCTGTTCGGGAGTTAAATAGTTGTTAACGAACCACTTAAATGCCTACATAATTAAACATGCTTGTTTACGTATAATGTTCTTATTAACGAACAAGAAGATGAAATCATAATCATCTCTTTTTACTATATCTGACACAGCTTTATATGTGGCATTGTTCTTCCCTAAAGGTCTAAACGTCTCCATATTAATACCATGTGGTACATATTTAGTCTGCCAAGGTTCTCTCTTGTAATTAACGCAAACATTGTTTACAATATTCTGAGTCTGTTTAGATATGTTCATTATCAAATCCGAGCAAGAGTAGAATCTCTCATTGTACTTAGGGTATGGTAGATTGTCCCAAATATTGTAATAAATAATAGGGATTTTAGACCTAATAAGATTCTAAATTTCATAAAGCCAATACCAAGAATGAGGATCAGTAAAATGATATAATGCATCAGGTTTAAGCTGATCGATATAATTCAATAGATCCTTCTGTTTCTTAACTACATCTTGGCCATATATGTCATAGGGTAATATTCTAACGCTAGCATCGGCTACTCCAGTTTCCCCTTGAACCTTTTGACTTATATCCTACATTGGATACTATGCTTGTGGATTAATACCTTCGATAAACCCTATATCTATATAGTTGTATCGATGACAGGTTTCATAGATAATCTATTTCTTTTGACTTCCTAATCCACTATGTCTTAGATGAAGATCGCTAATGAATAGAATGGTCTTTCTTTTCTAAGGAGGCAAGACTTCCGTTCCATTTCTTAATTCCCCAACCTTGTACTTCTTAACTGCCATAAATCGTTATCTCCCTTATTCCGCTAATACGTCTTGAACTTCAGTAATTACGCCACGAATAATACTCTATTTAATGGCTATAATTTCGAAATTATCGTATAACGATCCAAGTGTAGCTGTCAATGTTTGCTAAGCACTTGTTATAGATTCAGCATTAACTAAATACTAATCTCGTTTTGTTTTTAATTGGGTTTTCCCCGTCGCAGTAGGTTCAGGTACAGAATACCTTACGGTTGCTTGATAATACTTGTAATTGTTCATTTCCCTTCCTCTTTTTGAAAGGATAATCTCACATACATACCTTCCTACTAATTCTAACCTAATTCATACTTTTCAGTTACTATATCGTAGTCATCATCGAATCCAACGATATAATGCTTGCCATTAAACTTTACACATCTTCCTGTTCCCGCTTCTAGAAACATCTTTAATGCTTCGATAATTAACTCTTTCTAAGCTAACTATAACGATATAGCATATGTATCTAATTGCATTTCTGCTTTGCATTTGGAACATCTCATTAAAGTTTGATCTTCTACTAACTCCATTGCCTACTAACCACAGTCTGGGCATGGAAAACTTTGCTTTACGTTCAAATCTTCCATCATTACTCCTTAATTATTAAGTATTCCTTATCATTCCTTTTACATATGTCAATTATCTATTTAATTTTGTTGTTGTAAACATTGGAGAATATAATAACTAAGTCGGACCACTTTGTTGCAACAGATAATAAAATATGATATAATTGACCTTCTGGTCTTTTTACGTTCTTAAACATTGACGTACTAAACTCTTTAAACTTGATGCCCTATTGCTAGGCAAATAATTGTGCTAGAACCTAAGCTCCATACTTTCCACCAAAAGTTCCAATACACTTAACTTGTTCTATTTCTTGCCTAATCTATGTCATTAGGATATTGAATTTAGATAAATTATTATAGTTGTTATCGCCTGTTATTAGTATATTGAAATACTTTATTTTTTGATGGTTCTTTTTCTACTACATAACTGTTTCTCCTTATAGAATGAACACCAATTGCAATAATTAGTGGGATTCATTTCCCCCTACAATTTACTTTCGCATAAAATTTCCATTTCTTTCAAAGTTTCATTGAATAACTTAACCGCTTTGTTTATTGTCGCCTTACCGTGAGGTGGCTAATATTTTTGAATTCTACTAACCTTGTATTGACCCTAAAATACTATCTTCTTTAGAATCAAGAACTCTATATCTATATTCTAAAGGGGAATAGATTTTAATTGCGATAAAAAGATCTTATAAAGCAACAATTGCAATCTTTTTACCTGATCATTTTTTTGGTTGTCGTTCCAACTGGTTCTAGAAGTTTTCAAATCTATAATCTTATATCTGTTATTCTTCTTGTCATGCAATAATATGTCAATATAGCCATTAAATCTAACTTTCCAATTAGGCTCATTGACATTCAACTAAATTTCTGTCCCCTACAGTTCCATTCCTGATTTTGGAAACCATTTATTAACATGCGGTATAAACTATTTAATAAGTTCTATTCCATAACCCAAATACTGTTCAGTAATCTAATATGATAAATTCAACTTCTTGATAAACCCCTATTCTAAACCATTCATGATAAAAATCGAATACTACTCTAATAACTTCTATTTATTGGCTTGTAAAGTCGTTAAAGTGTTTGAATAGTAATAGTGTAAAAACTTCTGAATAGCTTCATGGATTACAGTGCCATAAATGGTATCTGCAGAATCCTGTTTCTTATCTAATTTATCAATATAAGTTAACTTCCACTTTCTTTGGCATTGCAAAAAAGTGCTAATATTAGAATAACTAACTTTTTCTATGTAATCAGACAACATATCAATTTATTTCAATAGGAGAATTAAAATCGCAATCGTTCCATGTCTAATACCCCATTGGACATTTTGTTACTGATCCCCAATCGGCATTCTTGTCATAAACACAATCTCTCTTATACCAGAAACAATAAAGTTGCTAATCCTATTCTTTTGGAGACTATAATTCCTTAATTTCAGCTATTAAATTATCAACAATATCATTGTTATTGCTAGCAGATTTAAGCTATTTAACATACTCATCATAATCTATTCCCAACCAAGCATAATTGATCATGTCTCTTAATGTATCTTCATCGCCAGGATTGTTAGCCAATCTACTAATCTTATGCAATGCAAACATGAATGCTGCATCAGATGAAGTTATAGCCACGTCCAGATCAAATCTTTGTTTTAGATAATTTTTCCACAACTAAGCAACCAAAGGAAAATTATTGCCATACTTCCTGCTCCTTTCAACTATTATCTACTTATCAACTAATTCTTCTGATAATTTTTTCATTACACACCCCTTCTATTATTATAAAGATTCATTTTATTTTATTGTATTTAAATTAAAAATTTGTTTGTTAACGCTTAGTTTTTGGGTTTTACCTCTTTTCCAACCCTAGGGAATTAAAGCATTCCTATTAATAGCTCTATTCTAACTTCCATTCGTTATCCAAATTTTTCCGTAAATCGGATTTTTCTATCCATCTTGAAAACCTGAAGGCATTATTCTTCCCTTTCTCCAACCATCTGGAATTGGATCATTCTTTTTAATCTTTTTAACCGACTTTCCATTGGTTATGTAAATGATACTACCTTTAGCATCTGTACCCTTGCGCCAACCCTACGGGATTTTACTATCTTTTTTAATCATTTTATTATATTTTCCATTAGTTATCCAAATTTTTCCGTAAATCGGATTTTTCTATCCATCTTGACAACCTGGTATTTTGCCTTTTTCCCAACCCTATGGAATAGGAATTTCCTTTTTAATCATTCTTTGCTTTGTTCCATTGTTTATAAATATTGTTCCATAAGTTGAATGCGTCTACCCTCCTTGTATAGATGTACATAATTTTCTACCTTTTTCCCAACCCTAGGGAATAGGAATTTCCTTTTTAATCATTCTTTCCTATTTTCCATTAGTTATAAATATTGTTCCTTTTAAACATCCCTCCAACTATCCAGTTTTCCATTTTGAATCATCAACAGTTACCTAAATAATCTAACCAGTCTAAACCAATCTTGCAGTTGCCATATTATGCGTTACACCTTCAATCTAACCAGTTTTCCATCTTGAATCGTTAATTGAAACGTAAATAATCTAACCAGTCTAAACCAATCTTGCAGCAGACATACCTCTTTTAAAAAACCAACTTCCACGCCCACCTAATGTTATATTATACGTGTCTTTCCTGGATAAAAACTACTAATCAACAATATCTTTCTATTTTAAATAAGCCTATTCTTCAATGCTAAATACATGTAAAACCTACTTCTTAAAATTCTATCTTCCATATTTTTTGATCGCCTTCTTTAAGATTTTTCCACTTCCTAAATAGTTATCAGTTTCAATGTTTTGGGATGAGTGTTTTCCAATATAGATCTTGCCATTGATAAGATTTGTAGTTTTGTAAATGTAATGTTTCATTCATATTTTCTCCTTTGTTATCTTTATATAGTCTTTACCGAGACTAATTATAATTATTTGGGAGTAAGAAAAAACAGAGAATACTTTTTCGGTAGGCGGTAACCTACATGTCCTCCCAAATTAATTATCTCTGCTTCAAAAAGTTTTTCCAAATCTCAACAAGATATGGAAAGTTATTGCCATAACTATTACTGCGTTCTATTATTATTTCCTTGTCAACTAAACCTTTCAATCCCATAATCTTTCCTTCCTTTCATTAGTTATAACGGGAGCACACTAATTCACCTAAGAATTGCCATACTTATAATAACATTCTGGACAAATGTAATGATTGCTAATTATTGGTATTGGCTGCGGTGTTTCATATTGTTTCTTACATCTTGGGCAAACCCAATAATACGTCATCTGCTCCATAATTATTCGCCCTATGCTTTGTCCTTCAAATGCTCCTAAACTAGTTTAACTTCTCTTAACCAGTGCAATCCATACTTTTCAAGCAACACTGCAAAATCTTCCACATCATGTTGCCTCATTCCAAATACCTCTTTACCCTATTTAGTATAGCGGATATCGATATGCATTACTTCGTGTAAGACTAAGATCTTTCTAGCCTAGTCTGTTAAATTATCCCAATATTCTTGTGATATCTAGATAATATAGTCGTAATCAGAAAAGAACTTCAATTCCTTTCCTGCTTTAATACATCTTCCAGCAGTAGTCTTGTTAATGCATGGAGTTACCATTAATCCGCAAAGTTTTGCTGTTCCTGTATCAATATTGTTTTCTTCAATCATTTCTTTGATTAAATTCTAAATTTCTTGAGATTGTTTCATTTCGAATACAACCTACTGCACCTATTTTTTTGGTCTTCCTCTTGGCATAATGTACTCCTTGTCGATTTCTTTTATTATAACTTGCCGTATGAAATTGCTTGTTTAAAATATTTTTTAAAATCCTAACGATCCATTGAATTTATCGTTTTCTACCACAAATAAACAACTTTATATCCGCTATTCTAAGCCAATCTTTTCTTGATCTAATCTTTTTCCCAAACCTATTTAGCCATTTTAGGCTAACCTCTAGGATACTTTACATATTGCTAAGCCTGATATATCTATGGGTTCGCATGCCAATAATCCCCATTAACCTATATCAGAATATTGCCCACTTTAAAATCAAAACTATATCTATTTATATCATATTGACTCTAAAACTATATTCCCTATTCGATTAGAATAGTCTAAACGAATTGTTCTAATTTAGATTTATGATTAAGCTTATTAACTGGATACTTAGAACCATATTTAGATAAATTTGTAGATTCAATCCTTTTTCTAATATCTAAAGACTGAAAGACACATTCAACCCCATACCTATCTAAACAAGTATTTCTTACTTTTTGTTTTCCCTACTAAGTTTTTAAATGATGCTAACTTCCATAATGTTTTATCATACTCTAAACCTTCTTTCTCTTAACACCTTCATTTTGACTGGGGTTTTCACATCCATACTTATCTAAATTTGTTTGTTTAATTGAATGTTTTACAGACTAATCCTGAAAGTGATGATCAACACCATAATTCCTTCTAGTGGTTACTCTCTTCTTTTCTTTAATAGACTAATTCTGGCTAACATTCTAGCACCCATACCTTTTTAATATGGTCTTATTTCCTTTCTATCTTACACACTAATCTTGCAAAGTGCATTCTACTCCATATTTAGAAAGGCACGTCTATTTTACTTTATTTCTAACTTCTTTAGATTTTAGAGGACTAGTTACACCATAATTAGAAATTGTAGTTTCCATTTTCTTTCTTTTAACTTCTTCTAATTGATTTGTACTTTCTACACCATACTTCTACAAGCATCTTTGTTTAGTTTTATTCTTAATCTATGGGTTTTGAGCTGGAGCCTTGCATCCATATCTCTAAAAGTTAGTACTTTCCGTTTTACTCCTTCTAACTTTTTCTCTGCAATTCTAGCAATATTGAGCTTTATTATATTTAGCTTTAGTCTAAAACTAAGAACCGCAATTCTAGCATATTAATCCTTTCATAGTTTCAAATCTCCTATATGGAATTAATTATGTTCTAGATTGTGTTTTGATCAATTAAAGTTTTCCGTATGAAACCGCCTAGCGGAAATACTTTGGGAACATCTATTTATTTCTAGGATAAAACCATGTCCCAAAATCTGCATCCAGAATATATGTTACTGCGTAGTCCTACTAGGATCTTATGCTCCTACCATATGCTTGCACTATCGCCTTAGCCGTTTGATACTAATACCAATGATTTACCAAATCCTTCTTAATCGAGATATACTTGTTTCCTAGATTGGGGAATGGAACCTTAGCTATAATTTGGAATCTACTTAAGTCCTATTTTAGATCAACCCCTTCCATCATCGATGGAGAAATTAATACGCTATTATCATTATCTGAATGATACTACAACATTTCGTCTCTATTATTGAACTCACTGGATATGACTAATCGAGAGTTTTGTAAAGCATCAAATATTAAATTGGCGATATGATGCGAAGACACGTGTATTATACCCTTCTAATGTTTGTGTAATTCTAAAATTTTCTTGATGTCCTTAATTAGATTAGGCATAGTTTTCTATATATTCTTTTTAGACATAGATCCCGAATCCAACAGGAATATTCTTCTATTTTCAACGGGAAATGGACTATCCAAACTCAGGAACTAACAATCGTCGATTGGAATGCCTAAGTTCTTGCAATAATCAAATTTATTCAATATGGTACCACTCATTAACAACACTTTATTTGCCTTTTTGAATACCATGCTCTGAGCGAAATCATAAGCAAATAAAGGAGTGATCTTTATAACTTTATTTTCAGTATCATTCTAAACTACCCATCTGTTAGGATCAAATACGTCTATAGATCTATCTAATTGACATAAAAGTTTATCTAGGAAATCATACTTCTTACTAACATCAATCACCTTGGAACGGGAGAGATTTAACCCCTTATTATTGTTCTCTATGAAAGACTTCAAAGTTGTAGCTTTCTATTGCAGCCAGCAATATAATGTCTATATTAACCACTTAAATACATCTTCTCTTTCCTTAACCCAATAAGATTCATTAAACGCATATTCTTTAACTAAAGTTGCACAATCTATCTGTATAGATTTATACTTGATAATCTACTATTCTAAATTGTGAGCTTCATCAATAGCTAAAAATTCCCTATCCTTTATTAGGTCTTCATTGTATTGAAGATTAGTCATAAAGAATGCGGTATTGGTGATGGACACCTTATTGTTGAGGAAATTCTGTTTTTCTCGTTCGAAGACGCAATTCTTACATGTGGGTACTCCACCATACTAATGGAGCCATTTCATGTCTCCACATGTTGAATCTTTGAACATACTACAATAATAGTTTGCCTTTGAGCTAACATTGGCGAACTATTCGAACTCTTTCTTGTATTGATTTTGTAGAATTATCTGGGTTGTTAATATATAGCTCCTATTGAACTCATATAATGAGTTTACATAGTTAGCTATAGTTGATGCTATAAAGGATTTCCCCACCCCTGTTGGGCATTCTAGAATAAAGTACTTTTTATTCTTATCAAGAAATGCGGTTAAACACTAATTAATAGACACCCTTTGTGACTATCTAGGCTTATAATTCTAAGGAAAATATTTCCCCCAATCATATGTCATTTACAACTCCTTAATTTTCTTTTAGCATACTACGATAATTCCCAACCCATATTAATATACATTTCAATCTATTCTTTAAATATCAATTTCGCAGATCCATCTTTATAAACTTTAACCTTGCCAGAATTAATTGGAAATAAAGTAATTCCAATTCTAGAATCCGTTTTATTCACCTTGTACCTTTTGTTATCTTTATCTCTAACTACCAACTCTCCAAGCTTTCCTTTACACCCCTTTTTAAACATGATCAATTCCCCACTTTTATATCTTGGATCCTAAGTACTAACTCTAAATTTATTTCCATCTTTATCTTTAACTATTACTGTTCCTTCTAATGCAAATTTTAACTAACCAGATACGTATTTAGGATCTGTGGTTTTTACTTTAATTACTTTCCCATCTTCACCTTTAACATTAACCAACCCCGTCATATTACTAACTAATTTTTTTGATATATATCTAGGATCATCTTTATCTACTTGAAAAATATTATTATTCTAATCCTTTACTGGCACCTTACCTTTAGTATAACCAACATACTTACCAAGCTTCCACCCTTCATCATCACTACTTATCAACTTCGGGTTACCAATTTCATCTTTAATAACAATTTTCCCCTAAGTTATAGAAGATAATACCTTATAACCATATTTTAATGCCTATTTTCTTTTAACGTATCTAACTTTTCCATTAACAATTACATGGCAATAACTACTCTTATCAAATTTTAACCCCACACAATTATGTTTCAATTCTCCAGATAAATACCTGTAATCTGTTACTTTAACCTTTGAACATTTTCCATTCTAATCTTTAACTGTAACTAATCCTGAACAAACACCTTTAAACTAATTCTAATCAGAACATTTAACTTTAATAACGTCTCCATTATCATCTTTAACAATCTTATACCCACTGGAAAACCCCCTTCCCCCTAAAGTGGAATTATACGTATCCATTTTAGATATAAAATCTTTTGTTACGATATCAGATTCCCTTTCCCACGCCTAATTCTAATTCTAATATTCATACAATATCTACCTTTTAAAATTAGATTTACCATACTTTTTAATTGCATTAATTAAATGCTTACCAGAACCTAAATAATTGTCATTTTCAATATCCAACGAACTATGCTTCCCAACATAATAATGACCATTAATTAAATTAGTAGTTTTATAAATAAAATGTTTCATTATCTTATTTCTCCTTACTAATCATAATTATGCATAATTATTAAAACAACTCAATAATTCTTACGGGAGACTACAATATAGCAAACTTCTTATTCTTGACAAAAAATGTATCTCTTACAAACTATATAGCCTATATCTGCAACTATCTAGGTTTGTATTTCTTGGGGAAATACTTACTCCACTCGTTCATTTCTATTCCTTTTCCATTTTAATTAATAAATCTCTCTTTCTCTGACTGTAATGTTGTAAATCCTTTTTCTATTGCTAATTTAGACATCCTTTAGATTGTTTATATTGCAAATCCTACACCATTCTAAAGCATAATGAAAGCTATATTTCCTAATGTTTTTCTAGTTTCAAGCGTGTATTCTCCTAATTTAGAACTTTCTTTTCTTAAATACAAACTAGCCTTTGTTATTTATTCTGTAATTGTCATTAAATAACTTACCCCAATCATCTATTGCCTTCTGTACTTGAGGTATCTTGTTAAATTCTCTTAATGGTTGAATAAATTGTTTCTCCATCAACTCATTGTAATCTATCTAAAATTTATCAGTAGTAGCTATTAATGGGAAATCTTCCTTTCTTAGGCATACTACATTCTTACGATCACCAGGTTTAATTTCTGGTTCGCAAAAGCTATTAATATAGAACAAGTAAACGACATCGCTATGCTTAATCTTCAAACCTAAATGCTCATTAGCAAATAATGCTCCTGATACGTGCTGTGGGATAGTTTTGTTGTACTTTTCAAATCTCTTTGTTATGGATTTGTGAACGGCTATTTCGTCCAACTCCGCTGTCTTAATTTTATTGTAAACCTATTCCAAATCGCTGACCGAAAACTTGCCTGTTACCGCTCGTTCACAAAGTTGGTCAAGTAATTGTTTTATATATGCGGGAGTATCTTTCTTTATGATGTTTAACCCATGAATATACTTGCTTCCGTCTTGTTGTATTGAGTAATACCGTTTCTTTCTATCTCCCAAGTATAAATATGAAAGGTTCTTTTCATGCTCCAATTCATATTGAAGATACTTTGGATCAATGCAAGGATTGAATCTCTTAATCAACTGATCTGGTAATACTTCCTTATTGAACTATTCCAACTGTTCCTTGAGGGTGTTCTCGTCCACTTTCAACTTAATGAATACACTATTATGGACTAACACCCCATTAGCAAAAAATGTATGGGGATTATCTTTCATTTGTATATCATAAACCCATCTTGCCTTGCGTTCCATTGGGACTATGGTCTTGCACCTTGTTAACCCATTTAAGGTAACAAATAAGTCTTCCTCTTTTAACTCATATACTTTAGATTCAACTAGCTTATTTTCCCTTAACACCATTAATGAATGATCTTCAGTCACCTTAACTAAATTGCCATCTTCGAGAATGATTTCAAACATAAGTTTATCAACAAGATGACGTTCTATAAATTCTACATCTCCCCACTTTATCGCATTAGTTACTTCATCATAATATTCTAATTCTAATTCTGGCATGCTCCCGATATATCGCTTATCTTCGGTTACAAATATGCTTCTAGCATAATTTTCAAATAATTCTTCTATTGAACTTTCGTATTGTTTCATTTTTCCTCTTCAATTTCTCTTGTTAAAAACTCTGTGCATTTTTGAATAATCTTCTATTTGTTCTAAAGATATTCAGACTCCCATACAACCAATATGTCATTTATCTATTCAGATGATAATATCTGTTTCAATCTGGAATGATCTTTCTACCAAATCTACTTAGCTAATTCAATTCCACCTGGAAACCTAATCTAATCCTAAGATTTATACCTAATAGGATCGGCGTGCCAAAAACTGCCATAAAATTCAATTCCCAGTTTAGTTCTTGGACAATAAAAGTCAATAAAATATGAATTCTGACCACACCTTATATACTTCTAACCATCTTTACTTTGAAACTTAAAAACTTCAGAAGAAATTCGGTTATCTAATGCCCTAAATAGCTATTGTGAAATCTAAGACTTATAACTTCTGTGGGACAATTTGTCAAGATACTACTTATATCTAACCTACCCAACTTCACTACCGTAGTTTTTAATAAATTGCTATAGCGTCCTAGCTTTGGATCTCCCGATCTCCTAATATATCTATATTCCTTTCTATTTTCCAAACTTCTATTGAAAGTACTATAGTTTATTTCCTGCATAGGATTGTCTTTCGCAATAATCGTTATAAACCTGAGTGCCTCTCTGTATCCCATGTCTATAAATGCATAGTTCTAATGTAACGGCTCTTGAACGATTATATTCCTTAAACTCATTCTCCGTCCAACCATACTTCTATTGTTTATATTGAAAGGAGTTAGTATAAGCCTGTTTTCTTCTATACTCATTAAATTTAATTGTTCCTTTCTATATTCCATATAGATTTATCATGTTCTATAAAGTTACTTTTGCTTTCTATCTTGTAGATTCAGATAATAACTATCCAGCAGTCATTCCGTATTTATAACAGTACTATTTCGTAGTTAATTGATGTCTCTTTAAATGCTTATGGGTCAATTGCTTATATTGTTTACCACACTACTTACAAATTACATAATTTTTCATATTAATAATCTCCTAACGTGATACCCAAGTATCATTCTAATTATGCAGATTGAGTAGTTTTTGAAATTTTATTTTCCTTTAGTCTATACCTTATAATCGAAGTGGAATGACAGCTGTCAGTATCTCCATATAATACTAATCCGCAAGGACTCATCTTGTCCATTGCAAATCTAAGTGCCTTTCTACCAAAGAAAGTAACTGAATCTGCACATTCTGGAACGAACAATCTAAAGAATGGAAATCCCATAGCTCCATAGATAGAGTTTAATATGATCTTAATAGCGTATTGCTTTTTATCCGCAACCAATCTCTCGTCAGCTGTAGCTCCATTTTTAGCTATCTTCTTGAATTGCTTTCTCATTGTATACAATTCATACGATAATGAAGGCAGACAACCAATGTGTTCCTTATGGGATAAGAATATGTATCTTCCACCAAACAATTCCTAGCTTTCTCCAGTATCTACAAAGGATATATCATTATCCTTCAAGAATTGAAGTTCCTTTTGGAATTGTTCCTACCCTAATTGTCCCTTAGAAAACAGAAATGTCTAAGGACTAATGTTATAAGCCATAATCGTGGTAGGATAAAGAGACGCATAGTCCAATACCGCTACACCTTCATGAACACCAGGGGATGTGGGATCTATTGTTAACCCGCCTTTAAAGCTAACTCTCTTAGACTCTTTGTTGTCTGGGAACACTAATTTATTCCAAAACTTCTTAATAAACATAGCATCAATTAGTCTAGTTACGGACATAATATCGTTTAGACTATTAATACCTGAAAGAATTTGCATCTGAATTAGATATTCAAACACCTTTAGTTTTTTATCAATTAAATATAAAATCTCGACATCTCGGATAGCATACTTGATAAACCCATTAAAGTTGTCCTGCCAGTCTCTCCAACTGGAAGTCTTCAACTTTCTATATTTATCACCTAAGATCTATCCCGCAGCAGTATCGAGTTTATTATTTTGGAGATTGTAATTAAGCGATTGAACGACCTACATGAGGTCAATACTGTCTAATCCTCTAATCTTTATCTTGAAGTAACCATCATATACTCCCTTATTTCCTAACCAAGTATTTCCAACGGGAGAAAGTTTGTCGGCAGTGCCAAATAACTTGACTAATCTCTTCATGATGTAAGGTACGTCATATCCGTGAGAATACCAACCAGTTATAATATCAACATTTAATTCCTTAATAAGGTAACAAAATGTATCCAATACAACTGCTTCATTCTTACACAGATAAAGGTCTTTATCCTTTCCTAATTCTTTGATTATAAATGGATCGTCACCAGTATCCTGATCAGGATGCCACGCTAATACAAAGTATCTACTTAAAAAGTTAGAATAGAAACATATTGATGTGATTGGGGAATCTGCGTTATCTACGCTATTTCCTTCTGGGTCATTTTCTATATCATAGAAGGTTTCAATGTCAAAGAATGCTATATGTCTTTTTCTTGAAAACTACAAGTTATTGTCCAACATATATTTTGTTTCAGGAGTAATATCTGATTGATATGCTATATCCTGCAATTTCTTTGAAACCATGAAGGTCTTAGACCCTGTTAATGTTACCTTCTTAAGGTATTTTGAGGTAATGTTGTGGTCGTATGATTTATATAGCTAATCCTACACTCTTACGGTGTACTTAATGTCCTTTAGGTGCTTTTTCTATATAAATATGTAATTTTTGAAATCCTTTAGTTGCTTAATTGGTTCTCCGTTCTAATTGTAACCGAAGACTCTAATGTAATCTTGTCCGTTATTCCTTAACCTTGTTATCCTTGAAACTTCCACTTTATCTCCTTTGATGGATTTGTTTATTCTGTAGTCTTCTTATTATAAGACCTTTTTTTAGGTTTTGGTGTAATATTTTCTTCCTACACTACAGGTTGAACTTCTTGAACCTTAATCTATTCTATCTTCTAAACTTTCTATTCCTTATTTATCTTCTAAACTTTCTATTCCTTAACCAATTCTTCCTAAACTGGTTTTACTGGGGTTAATCTTATTTTCATTTAAATGCCTCCTTAAATGTGTCCTGTTGAACCGTATGCTCCCTATCCTCTTTGAGTCTTCTAAGGATAAAGATTATCAAATTCAACCTTCTCTAATGTTCTATCCTAATGAATAGGAGTTAAAACCAATTGTATAAATTTTTGTCCCTATTCTAAATAGGCGTTCTAATCCGAAGTATTGATAAGTGATGCTATAAACTAACCTTGATAATTCTAATCAATCATTTCATTCCTTTAGAAAACCCTGTTGGAATTTCCTACCATATATAAATTTTTCTACGCTACTTTGTGTCTTTATTGAAAATAAATATTTTCCCAGATCCATCTTTCCATCCACACGGAAGTGGGGTCTATTTGTCTATAAGTTTACATTCATGAAGATCAGTGCTATGAATATATCGCATATTTTTAGTTATTGGGTAATACTAACCAGATACATATCTTGAATCAGTTTTATACATTGTGGTGTGATATCCTGCATCATTTCTCACCAATATTTTACCCTTATTTTCTGGTGCAACTTCTCCATTCTTATATCTTTCATCAAAAATAGAAATTCTCTTAGTAATATCCCCATCTTTAACTGTTACTGTATTTTTTGACCAAACCAATAACTATCCTGTTTCAATTCTACTATCATCCTTTGAAACAAAAAATTCAAAACCGTACTTATCTTTCACCCTTATTAGATTATGATTTATTCCAACAAACTACAATGGTATGTCTTCCTATACCCCAAAAACCTTCGTCTATCCAGTCTTTAACGATCGCTTAATACATTTTTTACTAAGCACACCCCTGACCTACCCACTTACAAATCTTTCATCGTTCTTAGATACTTGAAATGTCCTTCCATTTTTATCCTTTACTGTCACCTTACCATAATTAATTCCAACTATCGTATCATCCTTAACAAACTACTAATGCGCAATACTTATAATTTCATTATTAATAGTTTTAGCTAAAACTTTTCCTTTGTTTAAATGCTTATACTAGGATGGGACATTATAGAACTACTACGTTGGTATACGCTTTATATTTCCATTGCAATCTTTAACTATAACCTTGTCTTTATTAATTGACAAATACTAATTATTTAATGCTTCATATGAATTCTTTAAAATGGAAATAATTTTACCATCAGAATCAATAACCGTTATTCGTCCTTTAGTTGGATGCACATAATTTGATTTATTAGAAAAATACTCAGCACTATTAATTCTTAAAAAATTCCCTTGTTTATCCTTAACGGATACAGCACCAGGTTTCCAACCCGACCTTCCTCCCTATACAATGTTATAATTATCATTCCTTGAAATAAACTATTTGTCAACCAAAATTCTCTATAAATTTAATGCATCTTCCTAATAATCACACTAATATAAAATCTATCTCGTAAAATTCTATCTTCCATACTTCTTAATTGATTTTGAAATGGCTACGCCAGAACCCAAGTAAGAATCTCGATTTATATCAGTAGAAGAATGTTTTCCTATATAAATTTTACCATTAATAATGTTAATTATCTTATACACATAATGCTTCATTAATTAATCTCCTTGATTATAATTATCAAGGAAAGTACAAAACACTCAATTTATTTTTGTTAAAATAACCCAGTAGAGCCGAATGCTCCAGAATTTCTAACTGATTCTGGTTCACCTAAATATAACTAAGAATGATCAAGTTTATTTAACTCATAATCAGAATTAATTGGAACAAGTACTAGTTGTATAAATTTTTGTCCCTATTCTAAATAGGCGTTCTAATCCGAAGTATTTATTAAAGACGCAATAAATTCACCTCTGTATGAGGCGTCGATTACACGTGCACCACTGATTATTCCAGTCTTATTTGGAACACTAGTCTTTTCCAAGACTAACAACATATTACCAGCTGGGATATTAAAGTATACTCCTGTAGGTAATTTTATTCTCTCATGAGGATATATTATTAATAGCTTTCTTGCCATATCAAAACAAAATGAACGAGGATTGTTCTAAGTGTATATGGCATCAAGAAACTAAGGCTAAAATTGTGGTACGTAAATGTCTATACCTGCGTCTTCTAAATGTCCTCTGGAAGGTGCTTTGGTGTTTCTTGTTAAACTAAAATTCATGCCTTCTCCTATTCTTTAAACATCTTCTTAAGCATCTTGAAATGCCTCTAATACAAATGAAAACTAGTGCTATACCAATGAATCATTCCTGATTCCAATTCAGGATAAGTCAATTGAAGTTTCTGCAACATTTCCCCATACACATAACAAGCCCATGGGAAATTGATAAATAGACCATATCTTGCATCATTACTACGCATAACATAGAACATCTACAATTTATTGTTTCTTATCAAGAACTGATTAAATTGAGTACATAGAAAGTCATTCTTTCCATTCTATTTATAATCTTCATGCATAGTAGGTCTGGTATAAATTAACATACCACGTCTAGTCTACTTCTGTTCTACTAATGCTTGATATGCTTTCGAGAATTGATTATGATTGTCGGGGGAATAAACGCACCATCCATAATTTGAATTTACCGTATCATCATTTCCCTTGCACTCGTTCCAAATCTTAGCATAAGGAACTAACTCGCTTACATCTAAATTCTGGCTTAAGCACCACTTAATCTCTCTCTAAACATAATCCTCATTTGTTATTGCAATATCTGCTATATTTAAATGACCACCCAAAGTTGGATCTAAATCAAACGCACAATGCATCAACTAAACCATCTTGGCACCTGTTTTATCTATAACAAACTATTCCTACTTTAATTTTTCGTACAACCTTCTATATAAGCCATACACTGTCAACTAATTCTTGTTCAAAACATTACTCCTTGTTTAATATATCATATTTAGAATATTTTCGTTTAGGATTATCATACCTTTCTATTAACCTGTTCAACTAGAAATATCTATCAAATTTACTCTACGCCAATTCCGTTCTAAGTTTTTTGAGGATATTGGCAACACGAGTTCTTACTCTATCTGGGGACATGTTAAGACCCCTTGCAATGGTGGAGGCATTAATTGAAACAGTTCCATCCTTTAAAACCTTAGACCATTCTTTCTTTGGAGGTTTAACATAACCCATCAGATTCAATATTATATCTCTATCTTGGGAGTTTAACTTTTTTATGGCGTTCTGTAGTTTACGGTTTTTAATGCCTCTTTCCCACTATGCCTATATGTCTACGCTACCATCTGGAAGTATATCTGCTATAGTATCTTCTGTCCCAGCAAAGGGTTTATCTATATCTACCGTTTTATGCTTTGCAGAAAACTTATTTCCCATGTGCCTTAGTGGATCCTTGTAAACTGGCATAATGGTATATTCAGTCCAAGTATTAAGCTTAGACTTCTTAGGATTGAACTCATGGATAAACTTGAAAAATTGCAATACCATGGTATTGAATACATCATCATAAGTTGCTTCAGGAACATACTTTAAAAATGCTCCCTAGTTCTTGTTAATCTTACTGGCAAATAGATGAGAAACACCATTTAACAATGCGGTTGCAGATTTATCGGATTTTGTCTTTTTATACTATTCTGTATATTTAATTTCCTATTCCTTTGTTAATGGTTTGTACTTTCTCAATATGGATTGTGTAGCTGGTGAAGCAAATAGTTTTTGTGCCATTAATTAATCTCCTTATAAGCAGTCTTTAACCAAGATACAATGAGATCTTTAGATTCTCTTTTAACAATGTAATCTTTGCCATCTGCTAATATTCCTTCATTTCTGTCGTTAATTCTTTTTTTGTTATTAGTATAATTATATACTCCACACTCTTTAATGGCAAACTTATTTTTATCTACAAATTTCTCAAAATCCTTCACGATATCGAACGGAACAAAGACTTTGTATTCGTCTTCAGTAAGAAACCAAACTGTTGAATCAGGAAACTTAAACTTTTTCATTACAACTTCTCCTTTAACTTTGTCTTTATTATAACTGGTTTACTAAAAAACCTTCACACTATTTTGGTTCATTCTCTAATGAATCCTAAGGCATTTGCCTACTACTTATCAAGCCATATATCCCTTTTTAGCAATTCCTACAACTTATCTACATCCATATTTAATTCGAATTTATAGACCTATTTGAATTTATTCATTACTTTAGCACTGCTTTCGTACTAATCTTTTAGATTCTAGAATGTTCCAATAAACCAAGTACTTAATTGATGTATCATCATAAACGCATTAGGACTCATATATCTCTTAGTACCACCCAGAAATGGAAGTGATGCAGCAGATGCTATAAATCCATCCACATAAGTATATATGGGGTACTTGTTGTGTTTAACAATATCATACATGTGTAGTCCCGAGAAACAACATCCCCCATTGCTAGCTATATGTAAATGTATTACTGGCTAAAACTTTAACATTCCACCATATTGTAGCTTTGTTAGATCATACAATTGATTAATGGAATATATTGAGGTTTTAAGTGTATATAGACTTTGGTCGGAAATCTCATCGTATAACCATATCTAATTGTTATTGGCTCTAACCTTTTCAGTATCCTTAATCTAAACCCCAACAGAATTAGATGCAGACACCACCTTTTGAGGCTATTCTTCAATAGCCCTCATAAACTTTCTCTTAATAGCTTTCATTGACATTTTGAACTCCCGCAATTATTACAAGTTGAACATCCAGATTGGTAAACTAATTCAGTACTACCACAAATTTCACAATTTCCCCCAGTCACCTTCGTTCCATCCTTAATGAATCCAGAAAGAATCTTTTTTACGTGAAACATTAATGTCGATAATCCATCATTATAGGTATTCAATGTTTCTACAATTTTTACAATAGGTATATTGTGTCTTAATGCCATTCCTATTGCTCTTCCAATTTTATCTACATTCGTTTGATCTTTATATTTCTATCTCTGATCGGCAATTAAATCTTCTCTAATACCCAAGGATATAAGAAGTTCCTACATGGACTGTATTACTAAATCTGCTACTTCATTACTCTATCTATTGTTGGTTCTAATGAAGAAAGCAAAAGGCTTAGTTAACTCTTTATCGGCAAACGATATGGTAAAATACCATTTCTTCTTATACTTGTCCTTCACCTTATATTGTAGAGCGTATGACTTTTCAGGAAGTTTAACATCTTGGAATATTATGTCTCCATTATTTCCCTTGAATAACTTCTCCAACTAAGTCTGCTATTCCTACAACTTCTTTTTCTATTCTAATACAACAGTCATAGTTCCAGCACGATAAGAGGTTACACCCTTTATCTTCTTTCTCCAAGCTGAAGTATAGACATTTTTAAACTACTAGTAAGAATAGTCTTCTACTATGTTAATAGTCTTTGATTGATTCTGGTTAATGTATTTGGCTGAGGTTGCAAGCATATTAATGTGATCCTCAACTGTCAATTCGTTTGTGGTTACACACCAATCATAATTTTCACTCTAAATGTTTTCTTTAACATATTTCCAACCATAATCTATAACCTACATTGGTTTGATTAATCCACGATTTTTATCAATTTCATAGATTACTCCATCTACCTATCCCCTGAGAATTTGCTCGTTACCTCTTTCAGCAAACTTGAAAATAGCTGTCTAATACCACTATCCCAATTTAGGATTTGGAATTTTCTAATAAATATGGTTCTATAACTCATAACCACTTGTAAATTTATCCATCTAATAGTCTTGATGCCTATGTTGTAACTATTCAACCTACTAATCAGTCATAGTAACCCAACGAGTATATTCCTTCATAAATACAGGCTAAATACCATTAGATACCTGTCCTGCAAATATAGCTGAATTATGGCTTATTATTCCATTATCTAAAATATAGTGATGCTAGTCTTCTACCTATATATCATATGTGTAATCTTCTAAAATTTGAATCTTTGATATTAGTTTCTATTCGAATTGAGAACTATCTTTTTTAATTAATATTTTTTCCCCTAATTTCAACTAAGATAATTTCACCCATTTAGCTTGACTATCATTAACCTTTACTAAGACCTTATGCTAAGCCGTTCCTGAAATTTGTTCGTCCTTAGTACCAATCTAATACACTCTATTAACATTATTGTTATACAACCCCGTTATTCTCTTATAACCATTTAAAGTTAAAACCTTCAACTATTTAACAGGTAAATACCATTGGTTAATATTCTAATTTAAAACAATCTAATTTTCTTCAAAAATATCTTTAATTGATTTAATACCCTATTCAGTTCTAATTTTTGTATCTTTAATAACACAATTTCCTGTTGGAGCTGTATCACTATGAACGCTATTACGCATCTACCCTATGTTTTCTATTTCTCTCTTGATCTTATAAGAAATAGGTAGTTCATACCACCAACGACTAGTAAAGTATTTTTCCCTATCAAAGGCTGTAAACGAACCTTTTGATTTGCCTAAAAATGCCGACGTCATGAGCTATACTTCTGCCTTGAATTTAAACAGTTCATCTACAAACTCAATAGCTTCATGGGAGCCAAACTTTAGCTTCATCATCATTAAAAGAGAACCCAAACCCATGACCCCTAAGCCAATCCTACGCTTCTATTTTATTTTCTGCTCATATTCGCTTAATGGAACAAAAGATATATCCGCTACGTTATCTAAAAAACAGACCGCTAACTTGATTACCTTCTAAAACTCTTCCCAATCGAACTTTCCGTCATTAACGAATCGAACTAAATTCAAAGAGCCAAGATTACATACATTTGAAGGCTGTGGTATTTCTCCACATTGCAAGGTATATACTATATCAATAAAATCATTTGCCTGTATTTTTTTATCATTATTAAAATTGGATAAGCATATTCCAAAATTATGATGTAAATCCACGGTACCATTATACACATTTTGTTTACCTACATATTCAACCGAAACAACCTTATGATTATAATATAGACCCTTCTACAACAACTACATTGCCCTTTGTTTCCTATATTCGCTATTTTGGTTTAATCCGTTTGTTGTTATTCTTTCTAAGCCATATTTGGAGCAATACCATTCATTTATATAATCTTGATACGATGCACTACGTATACTGGTGAAGTCAGAAATAAAATTATTTTGTAAAAATTCATACATTACAGCGGGTAGGGGTATCTATTTGTTTGTCTTTATGTAATTAACAAAATATTCATCCACCTTATCCTTTCTAATTAAAAACTTTGCTTTATGATTTAATTTATTGTTATCAAACCCTCTAATATATCTATTAGTATTGTTTAATTTATAAACGGTTGCGCACTATTCAGAACATATGCAAATCTACCTTTTTGCCCATAACACCTTGAAAGCTTTGCCGCATTGCTAACATATCTTATATACATATATGTTTCCCGTTTCTTCCTCAAATTCCACATCTAAATTCGTACCATTCAAAATTTCATTGTATTTATAATATTGCTTTTGAATTATTGGATTTCCATACACCTAGTATCCACACTACATATTCGCTTTATTTAAGAAATCGTGTAATAACGATCCACGATATGCATTTTTTCCATTCCAAACTGGCAGATTATTATCTTTGGCAAACTCAATGTACCTTCTGTTAGTAATGGGTAATCCTGTATTCTTAACGAAATTTAGTATTAAAGTATACAACTACTAATTAGTTATTCCAGAATATTTCCAATTCTTCTATCCCCCTATAGCTTTTGACATATTATCATGGTATCTTTTTTTCTATTCCAAAGTAGCATTCGGATACCATCTTCGCATTGGGTTTCTATCCCCAAGCATACCCTATCTGTGTAATGCATCGTGTTGTTCTTTATTCATAACTAATAAATTTTCAATATTATTATTCAATGAATTAAAATCCTTATGATGTATTACTGTGCCACGTACATAATTTTGTTTTGACAATTTATTCACAACAATTCTATGTTCAAAAATAGGAGCTTTATCATATGGGGTTATGAACCCATAATAGAGGGATTTACCCCCAGACTTATTGCCAAATAGCTCATTTGCAGATTTTGCCACCTTTTTATGAACCAGCAGACTATCCCCCTATAATAATTCTAACGCCTACTTAATACTCCCATCTCTTAAAATAAATTTATGGTTGCCAGTACACATTATAGAGTTACCATCGTCTAATGTTACTTTATACACCTTCTAATTGTAACCTGTTATTCTAGGATTTCTCATATATTGGATATCTAACTTACCTTTATTATCCAAACAATAAACTGGAACATCTTTGTCTTCCTAAGCTAATTGCTTAATAGTAACCGCATTTCTACCATCGGCAACAGCAACTAAAGTGTCCCCAGTTAAACATGGGTTAGTTGTAAGTATTCTCTAACAATAGCCCACAGGATTCAAATCATTAATGGTATCGTAGAACAATATTCCAGGCTCATTTCTGTTGTATGTAGATAACATTATCATATCCCACAATTCTCTTGCAGGGATCTATTCATACACTACAATAGGTTTGCCTTGAGAAATCCATCTCTACAAATCGCCATCCCACTATTCTTTATAATTGGCATACTCGATGTCTGGGAAACATAACTTCCACATCTAATTAGCATCAAGTGCTTTCATAAATCTATCAGGAACTAACACAGATAAATTGAATTTAGTCAATCTATTTGAAGTCTGTTTTGCAATAATGAAATCCTTAATCTCTGGATGGGATATATCCATTGCACAATTGCTGGTTACAAATGCGTTTTCACTATCTGGGTGCTTAGCTATTATTCGATGAGTTTCTTCCACCTAAAAATCATACGATTTTTCAACTCTTTTTAAGGTAATACTCTTTAATTTCACATATTGTGTTTCTAATTTTGTCTAGTTCATTTCCACTAGATTGTCAGCATATTTGCCATCGTTATTTTTAACGATCTTAATAAGCTAATACTAAGGATTAATATCACAAACCGCTTTCAAATACTACTAATTAGTTTTTGTATTATAAACAACAAATCTATGATCAGCTGTGCACTATATTTTAGTACCATCTTCAGCCTAAACTTCATAAATCTCTGAAGGTTCATTAATTATTGGATTTTTTGCCTTATATTGCCTTCCATCCTAAAAAATAGCAAACACTTCTTCACCATTCTAAAGCTTCTAAATTACCTATTTTATTGGAATCCAACCATTGTTTGTCAATATCAATGTATTCTAAGAAAAACAGAGCATTGCACCTTTACGGATCTTTTTCTTTGCCTTACTAGTGAACTTATCATTAATAACTTTACTAGAACCCATAGTAATAACATCACTAGCCTTATCCCAAAGCTCCATAAACTTAACAACACCAGGTGTTCTAGCCCCTGTTCCAACTATATATGAACCATTTGGTCTTATAAATGATAAGTTTACTCCCAATCCACCCTAAGATGCTAAAATCTTGGCAGACTTCTTAAGAGTCTAAAATATTCCCTACATACTATCTATGTCTCTTATACCAAAATCATATGGATGATAAACATAGCAATTATATAGTGTAGCCTTCTTATTCCCAGAACCCGCATTAGCAATGATTCTTCCACCTGGTATAAACTTCCACTAGGACATAATCTTATAAAACTAAGTAGCCAATAGCTCCCTCGTTTCCTTATCAGGCTCTGCCTTAGCTACTGCGGCAGCAACCCTTAAGAATGTATCCTAAATAGTTTTATCTTGCGGTGCTTTATAGTTATTTTTCCAAATCTAAACTTGAAAATCATTCATATTTCAACATCCTAAATGTGGTAATTGCCGTTATTATCCTTAATCTAATATATAATCTTAAATCTGCTTTCGGTCTAAGTTGTTGGAACTACAATTACATTATTAAATCCCTGTGTTAATTTGAGATTATTACTAACCATCTAAAGATAAGAATCAATATTCTATTTCTTTACCCCATTAACATTTAATTTACCTATAATGTATTTATATATTTCTGCCATTATCACATCCCGCTAAACATTGAATTTTGTTGTTCACTTTCCTAAGTTCTCTTCTATAGAATGATACCTTCAGTAGTTAAGAACAAGCCTGCAATACTAATAGCATTTTGCAAAGCTGAACGAACTACCTTAACTGGATCTATTACACCTGCTTCTAACAAGTTTTCAACTTTATTATTTAATGCATTGTAGCCCCAATTAAAATCATTCTTGGCTAGAATCTACGATATTATCTCTTTTGTATCTTCCACACCTGTATTATAAATAATCTGTTTTGTTGGCGATAATACTGCCTGCTTTAGAATCTAGATAGCTATTCTTTCTTCCTAAGTATTAGGCACTAGTGTCATAAGATATTGATAAGACTGAAGTAAAGTGTTGCCTGCACCAGGTACAATACCCTATTCGATTGCAGCCTTAGTAGCGTGCAATGAGTCCTCAATTCTATATTTCTTCTATTTCAATTGCATCTAGGTTTGTGCACCGACGTGAACGATTGATATTCCACCTAATATTCTAGCAATTCTTTTTTGTAATCTCTCTTGTTCTGGAAAGGATGAAGACTTGTCAATCTTATACTTAATAGACTCAATACGCTATTCTAATTTAGCTCTTTCTCCTGAACCCTCCCTTATAATCGTGGAGTTCTAGGAAACGATAACCTTCTTAGCAAATCCTAACTGGGAGAGTTTGACATCTTCTAACTTATGACCTAAATCCTTAGAAAGGTATTCGGCTCCAGTAATTGCGCATATGTCCATGGCAATTTCCTTCTTATTCTAACCCATTCCAGGTATCTTTACTGCACAAACATTAAGTATTCCCTTAACTTTGTTAACTACTAATGTCGCTAATGCTTGACCCTAAAGATCTTCAACCAACATAAGTAATGCAACATTCTTTTCGGCTACTTGTTTCAATATATTAAGCATCTCTTGGGGATTGAATAATTTAGAATTGAATACTAACACATAGGCATTTTCTAATTCTACTTGCATTTTAACAGAATCAGATATAAAATAAGGGGATATAAACCCATTATTAATCTACATTCCTTCTACCTTTTCAAGCCAAGTCTACATAGTTTTAGAATCTTCAACATTAATAACTCCCTAAATTCCTGCCTACTTAATAGCCATGGAGATAATCTTACCTATCTAAGAATCATTATTAGCTGAGATAGAGGCAATCTGCTCAATCTATTGCTGGCTGGATATGTCTTTAGCCAGAGTCTTAATATATGTTACTATTTCATTCCCATATTTTTCAAGGGAGCGTTGCAAGAATATAGAATTTACTCCCTTCTGTAAGTGATTGTTACCCTATTGAATAATGGCTTGAGCTAAAATGGTAGCTGTTGTAGTTCCATCCCCAGCCTGTTCATTTGTCCTTTCTGCTACCTGCCTGCATATTCTTGCACCTAAATCTTCAAACTAGTCCTACAACTACACTTGTTTTGCAATAGTTACACCATCATTGGTTATAACTGGTTTACCATAGTTTTTCGAAATAATGACATTCCTACCCTTTGGTCCGATTGTAACCCTTACTAAGTCTGCTAGTTTGTCAATTCCGATTTTAATCGAATTTCTTGCTTCATCTGAAGTCTTTATCATTTTCATATTATTTCATCCTCCATTCCAGATCCCCTTAATCTTATAACTTCTTCATTTTGCCAGGCTAACGCATTTAAAATCCGTTCTATAGTATGAGCCAAAACAAAGTCTTGAACGCCAACCAATGCATCCACTCCATACTTATTTAATAATACCTATAATTCATCTGTAAACTAGCGATTTACACCTTTACTAATATTCATATCTTGTTCTCCTATTGCTCTTTATTTTTTCTCAATATCTATAATCTTTCTTTAATAGTTTGTTTCATTAGCTTATCGTTATTGTCCATCTTTTTACGTGTTTCTATGCTATTCTGGGTAAAATTGTCAAAAATCTATATGGAACCAATATCAAAATCAACGATAGCATTGTAAACATTGCCATCCCTTCCACCTCTGTTTTTAACTACAACAAACCTAGCAGTATTAGACATCTTATCCTATTGCTTTCTGCTCATAGAGAAAACAAAGTCTGCTATCTATAATTTGCCTAAGGAATGGGCAATGTCATCACCTAAAACAAACTACGAACTTATTGAAGAATTATGTGTTAATACTTCATTCGCATAGAACACATGATCTCCCTAAACTTCGATATCAATAGTTTCCTATATTCCTATTAATTCTATAGATTCTATTTCTACTAATTCTAACTATTCGTCTTCAACATATTTGTGCATTTTCATTAATAAACTCCTTACAATTATTTATAATCTAATCCCTTAATAACTTATTTTTCCAATCTTTCTATTTAATTCTTAATATTTTGAACCCCTTCGATTGTAGATAGGTATCTCTCTACTAATCTTGAAGTTTGGTATCTCTATGCCAATACTAACCATCAAATTCGATATTTACGTGACCACAATAAAAATCTAAATATATTACCTTATTGGGGTAATTAGACTAATAATTAGCGTAAATAGCTTGCTATCCGTTTAATTCCCCAAATCTTACATGACGCTTTAATTCCTAAGAAAGATTGCCATACAAAAGCCAAAATAGCTATTGAGAAGATTTAGAAAATAAATACTCCCCTTTCTTCTGTATATAATCTTTATATTTGAATTCTCCCAATTGCAACCCGTATTTTCTAATAAAGTTTTCCCTGTTTGGAACCATAGTCCATCGCAACTAAGGATTATCGATATGCACTTGCTTTAAAATCTTTGACATTTTTTCTTTATGTTGTCGATACAGTTCTCTTCCTACCTACTACCCCTATCGTTTACAAAAACTTTCTAATGATGTATTATCCTTTATTTTCTTACAAATATTCTACCCATCATCTCCAAACTAGTTTGTATATCTTAATTTGCTGTTCTTATAGGAAATATGTTTGCACCAGGTTTTATACCTATTGTATCCCTCTTTAATACCATATTTCTATTGAAAATGTTTTAGAGATTTTGTGGCTAGCCTCTTTACGTTAAATTCTCCACGATCAATTTTATCTTGGCAAGTTTTAACTTTCTTACGCTTAACCTATTCCCAAATTTCTTTACCTTTCTACTACCCATATTTTTCGATGTAATGGTTCATTGTAAAGGTTGCCTTCTTTTTAGATAACTACTAAACATACTATTTTCCATACTTTTCCAATAATTGTTCTTTAGTTCTCCCATACTTCTTTTTTTGCTACTACCACATTTTAAAGGCTACCTACTAACCGTACCTTTTAATCCAAGCTTTCTTTACCGATGCCATATCATTAATTCTCCTTTACTATAATTACGGCATCACAGAGATTTTTTTGAAAAATAATTTGTCTCCAGATTGCAATCCGCTTTCAATGGATTTAAGAGTTCCATAAGAAGAGGGAAATAAATGATTTGCTGAACATTTAATTATTGTCCCATTCTTAAGCTTAATTTGATAAACTGGTTGTAATTCAGGTTTACAAACTTCTATTACTTTTTTATAGCCAGAAGGAGTTAATATTCTATCATCCTTCTAAACACAAGAAATATTTGTTTTTCCCTTATCTTTTAAATCGACAACCGTATCTAAAGTAAGACACCTATTTCCCTGACTTGCTGTCCACACTGCCTTTCTATATTGTTTAGCCAATCTTTTCAGATTAGTGTAAGCATCACCATAAGCAGTGTATAAATCATTCAAACTAGATTCCTTCTTAAGAATATCTCCATAATCAACAATTATTAGATCAGGATCAAATTTCTAAAAGAGAACCAATTGGTTCATATGATTCTAAATGTCCCCAACCTTAGTCATGTTGGGTAAAAACTATTTAATTCTAAGGTTATTCCTGTAGGGTTCAATCAACTTCTTAACCTTATCCCAATTTGCCTTCATTTCTATATACTAAACAGGTTTCTTACATAGCATAGAGTCTACTCTACTACCGATTTCCTATTCAGTCATTTCCAATGAATAGTAAATTACCTTCTTACCAGTTTTGATTGCGTGAGTAGCTAAATTACAAAGAACCCAACTTTTACCGACACCTGGTGGAGCTAATATTACTCCTAATTTAGTCTGTCGTAATCCTCCACGTAAAACATTGTTAACGACCTTCCATGGGGTTTCCACCCAAGAAAGAGACTATTGTGTATATCGGTCTTCAAAGGAAGATACATACTAAACACCAAAATCCGTCTCCATCCCCTTGTATCTTGTTTTGTTGATTAATTCATAAATTTGTTCAAAACTCTATTCTTGGAGATAATCTATGGACTTGGTGATTGCTTTCTTAAGCTATTGGAATCGACAAAAATTAATAACGGAATCCTTAACGAATTCTAAGTTTTCCTACTAAAATGCATTTAAAACGGAAACAAATGTTGTCGAGAGGGATTGTTTAAATAGTGGCTACTTTTTCTACTATATCTTGACCCGTATGGAATCCATAGTAGGCATAACCTTGTAATCCTTGTAAAAGTCAAATATAAACTTTACAAGCCATTCATGTGGCTAACTTTCAATATAGCTATCCACCTATAAGTCTATTGCTTTAAGCAAGAATCGTTGATCTGTTATAATTGAAACGATTAATTTGTTTAAGAACTAAGCGTTATACTGAAATTTCTACCTTTTTACGGGCATCTAAAACTCCTATATTTGTTTATTTTTTTGCAATCAAATGAAGTGCTGTATATAATATAGATTGGTTTTCCGTATCCACAAAATATTTTTTGCACTCAGTAATAAACTAAACCTTATCGAATTCTAAGTTCCTTTTCTTGCAGTTTATAATCTAGTCGATCTTCATCCCAATTTGAGGGGATATGATACAACCAGACCTAAGGTTAACAATTTTATATAATTTTGATATTAATGGAAGGTTCTACAATAACTTTAACTTCATGTCGGAATGAACCATACCTCTAACATACTATTCGAAATTGTTTACATCGCCCTATAATGGTAATTCATTCTTAAATAGGTCTCCGAAATGCTTAATAATCGTTTTCTACCCTAATCCCTTTACACCTACAATGTTATCAGAAGCATCACCTACTAAACATTTATAAATTGGGAAGTTGACGGGATGACAATTGTACTTCTGTAGAACAGTTCCCTAGGTTATTAATATCTTTCTTATGGGCTACCATACTTGAGTTGTTTTAGAACATAATTGGTAGAAGTCTTTATCCGATGAAGCAATTGTTACTCTATTACCTAAATGCTAGTTCTTAACAGCAATATGCCCTATTACATTGTCACCCTAAACTCCATTTAATCTTAGAGTTATAATAGGGGTATACTTCAATATCTAAAACAGTTTCTAATAGTCCTCTGTTTGGATCTTTGAAACTGAACTTCTGTTCATTTTGTATTCTGGTAGAAGTAATCTCTTAGTTACGTTTCCACCTTCACCATCAAATATAATATAACACTACGCAGGTTTAAACTGGGATATTAAATTGCCTAGAATCTTGAAGAATATCCCAAAACCATTTAAATTGTAATTCTATGCGACAGAAACAGCACGAATTAGGTTATTCGTGCCGTCTATGATCAATATTCGTTTTGCTGTTGTTACTTTTTCTAAATTATCAAACACTTATCATCCTTTTATCATCTATACTAATGAATTGTATACAGCCTTAGTTAACTATTGTTCGCTTACATTAGCCTTCTTACTTCTACTCTTCTTTTTAGGAATTGCATTAGGATCCTTCATTTTTCTACTTCTGGATAAGAACTTCAATGAAGGTGTTCCCCAATCAGTACTTCTTGCTACCATAATATCCAAGAATTTTGGACCTTTCTAAGCTAACTAAACTGATATCTTAGCTCCACTACCCTTGACTACGAATGGAAGTTTTGGTTTGCAATAATAGTCTGGAGGACGCATTTCTGCTGTCTACTTAGTTACATTAGTAACACATGTCCAAGTATTGGTGCCACATCCGTGTACCTCTCTCCACATATTTAATAATTTCTGTTGTCCCCATTCAGTATCAACTAATTTTTGCATCTAATCCTTGTACAAGGCTATATACTACTATTGAAATCTCTTGAATCTATGAACTCTTTCATCTGGAGAAAGATTCTTTTCTCTAAAATCGTTGGCTTTAATCATTTCAGGCATTTTTTCATCAATAAAACTTGCCTGCTAACCTAGATAATACTTTGCTGCATTAGATATTCCTGCTCCCTTAACAGCTATAGCGTTAATGTTTTTGTAGATCTTCATAGAAATCTTCATACTAGCCTATTGCCCATTCTAGTCTTCGTAATAAGCTATTATATCTGTGGGATCCTTCTTATCGTCTATTCCCCTATCCATTAATGCTGCTTTACCTAAATTACCTACTTGCTATACTCTTAATAGTTTTTTACCACCTAGAGCCTACAATATTTTATTTGCTGCTGCTTTGTTGCATCTTTCAACTTTTTCAGTTTTAGCCTTCCCAGCTCTACTTTCTAACAAATCTCTTTGCTACTTGGCACTGGCGACATTTGCCTAGGAAGGATCTAATATTGCAACAGTTCCTCTCTAATTAAATTCACCTTGAACTTTAGAAGAACCGCCACCTCTTATTGGTATTTCTATTTTATTCTACATTGCAAACAGGCAAATGTCCCTAGTCATCTGATTAGGTTTTCCAGAAGAAGATATACTCTTATATCTTATTACACCTAAAGCTGATTTATCAGGAAACATAGCAGTAACAGTATCTGAAAAGTATAATTTCAACTTCTTAGAAGGATCATGATCATTAGTCTATATTAATCCTAGCTAAACAAGAGTAGTTAATGCTTGTAATTTTTGCTATTTGGAAGAACCCTAAGAGACTAAGGATGTTACATTGTTCTTAAGCTAATTGAATCTTTCCATATCTGAATTATTAGCCCCAGATTTCTACAAGTAAACTTGACTAGATTCGAATAACTTACTTATATGCTCTCTTTCTTTGTCAGGAACAGTAAATCCGTCAGAAATTGATACTTTCTAAACTGGAGTCTTTTTCTTTGTGCTCTTCTTGGTAACTGGAGTGTCTATTACGGAATCTAACTGTGCCACGGCTCGCTTTGCTAAATCTTTCGTTGGCTTTGGCTCAACTTTAGTTCCTGTATCGGGTTTAGAACCCTAAACAGAATTAGTCTTCTTTTGTTTAAGAATCTATTTCTTATCAGGTATATCCAACTCAGTCTTGTGACTTTCGTAATAGTCTGCGGAAACCTCATAAACATTTCCACTTTCTTTGTTCTTTACCCAAACCTTCTTAGATTTTGTTTTTTCCTAGGTTAATTTAGACTTTATATCTAATATTTCCTTTATCAATCTTTTGATGTCATTCATGTAAGAATCTCCTTATTACTAATCTACTGTCATTCCCTAATCAGGTTCAGAAATTATCTATCTATTATCAGTATCCTAAACCTTCTTATATTTAAGAATCAAAAGATCAGCAATTATATTGTATACTTTCTATCTTATCTATGCATCACTTCTTATTGTCTTAAAGAAGTCTCTCCCTAAGTTAATCTACTTACCTTCAGTTTTAATTATCCAAGGAATATTAACTGTACCCTTTCCTTCTATTGCTTTATAAGCCTTTAAAGTGGATAGCCAGTTGGTATAATTATTGATACCACAATCATAATACACATCAAAAGTGCACTATCTAAAGGTTGCACCTAATCTAGATTTATCAATTCTAGCCCTAACAGTGGAACCTACAACTGTTGGAACTCCATGTATATTCTATTTTAATTTAGAAGACCTATGTAATCTAATTCTAATACTAGCATAGAATGGAAGAGCCATCCCGCCGCTTGAGGTTTCATATGGATCCATATAAGGATTAGCCATATTCATATTAGCTCTAACTTGGGTAGTGTATACTAATGCTACCTTCTGTTGTGCTGCCATCATTGTTAACTTAGAGAATGCTTGGGAATTCATTCTTGCCTTTAGTGCTGCATTATACCCCTTATTCTAATAGTCGGTATTCTTAAGCTAAGCCTATGTTGTTGCAGCAGTTAAACTATCAACAACAATTAACATAGGAACATCAGGCATCTATAATTTTACAGAATACATTAACTATTCTGTTACTTTATGAATCTTCTAAACTGTTTGGAATCTATAATGTATCAATTTATTCAGATCTACACCAATAGCCTACAAAAATGGTAAACTAGTTGCTGCCTATGTCTATATCAATACTGGGATTCCACCCATGTCTTGGCAGGACTTAATTAAGTGAGAACATACTAAGCTTTTCCCGCTATTATGATGTAATATCCCATTACCAAAATAGCACTAGGTGTTCTAAACTGTTATATCTACTATTTTATGATATCCTATTTCCTCTATAAACTGAACTTTATGATATTGTTCGTCATCACATAATATCATAGAACTATTAACAATTAGATCTTTACAAAATATCCACCCTTTAGACATCTAAAAGAATAAATGTTTTGCAGAAACTTTAACAAAATATCCATTATCAACAGTAACTTTATAAGTTTTTAATGTTCCTTTCTAAATATAATTGGATACTTTCTAATACCCACCTAAACTCTATATATAGATCTATTTACCTTGCGATAAGAGCTATTTAATCTACTTAATTGGTATAACTTGTTCTTTCATATTCTTTCCTTGCATTAATAAATTTTAATTTACTTCTTTCATTTGTAAAAATGATAGCTTTTTCATTAACGAGTGCAGAAATATACTCATTAACATTCCTTTCATATATGGGATAATTCTACTAAGTCAATACCCCAAATTCTAAATAATGCTTCTTGCAATAAATTCTTGCTGCCTAAAATTTAGCTAAATTTTGTTTTAAATTAATAAGTCCTTTTGGCTTTATCTAAAAAATGGTCTTTCCAATATTAATATCAGGAAAATAGTTCCTAACCTTTCCTTCGAACCAATATGGAATTTTGTGTTTGGATAACTAAAACTCTATGTCATTCATTAACAAATAACAATAAATTTGACACTATAATGTACTTCTAAAGAAAATCTTACGATTTTCAATCACTATCCAACCAGAAGAACCAATTCCAGCTTTTAAAGATGGTTGTTTACCATACATAGGATTTTTGTAATATTTAGAATTTTCCCATTTACACCTAATATCTTTATACTTTTTAAAAAGATATTCAACCGTAGCAATTGATATAGATTTTGATATAGCATCTTTCTCTATAAAGGATAACGGACGTTCATCCTTTATCAGCTATAAAAAAGTCTTTTCGTATTTCTGAATCTATTCTTCCCTTACAGCCCTATACAACTCTTTTATTTTATTAGCTCCCTTTATTGAAGCCTTTTTGGACGCATGCAGCATTAACTCTTTCCCATACTACCTAATTACATCGTATAATTTATTGTTAATTAATACTCTTTTAATGCAATTTAATTGACCAAAATGCCTTTCTAAATCTCCAATAGAAACTTTACAATTATTTTGCATCACATACTCCAATATCAACTTCTAATACCGCTAATAATCTTCATCTCTCTTTAATTGATGATATAATTTACTGGATTTGGATTTATGAAATTTATTATTTTTAACTATTAAAGCTTTATAATTCTAAGGTAATCTACTAAATATTGACCTCGATTCGATACCGATAAATTTGGATAAACTCGATAATGGTAGACCTTCTTCAATCTTTTTAAAAATTAACGATTTACTTGCCTCATACTTTTTAGTAATAGCCTTGCTAACTAAATCATTTTTTACTAATAAATTGCAATTAGTATGTTTTCTTGTAGAACTTTCCAACAACTAACTTAATCCATTACCTTTAGCCACCTAATATATATAACGCCTTAATCTTCTTTCCGATATGCCACAATTTGAAAATTTCTTCACAATATCAGTACTAGTTAATAAAGAATTGATATAATTCAATATATCCTTTTCATTATTGTTAATAAATTTTTGTTTTTCCTGAAGATAGTAATTATTGTTTTTAATCATATTATTAAATTCCTTTCAACTCTAATTACTACCTTCCTGGAAAACTTACTATTTTATTTTAACCTTTACTAAAGTATCTTCCGTCACACATCCTGGCAAACCACTAAGTTCTGTGATCCTTCCGCCTGGTATTCCGCCATGCTTTCTATTAGATACGTATAAATCTAATATGTCGTCACCAGTACTTAACCAGAATGGTGCGTCCCCTAAATCCTTAATAAGCTTAGCATCTTCATGATCCTTATTCTTACTAAGAGTCTTTACTAATTTCTAAAAATCTATCTTCTACACTTTCTATTCTTTTATTTCTTTTGGTTTTATTGGCATATTTCCCCCTAATGAAAATAGGGGAGAGATATCGCTACCTCTCCCTAATTATTGGACTTAATCAAAATCACTTTATATTCTTTTTTCTGAATTTCTATAAAGCACTTGAAATGTCGATCTTTTCTTCTTCTTCAGGAATAACTTCCTATTCCTTTACATCCTTGGATTCATTCTAATCAGTGTTAAGATATCTGTCCCAAATTTCTTTCATTTCTTCCGCTGTATAATGCTTGTATGCATCTTTAAAGTCAGGAAGATTTTCAAAGATCTAAGCCGTTTCTTCGGGAGTCTTCATTAGAGTGGAGGATTTACGTTTTGGAGTTACGGAATATTCTGGCCATGGTGCACCCTTGGTCTTGGTGATAATGAAATCTGTTCCAGTCTCAAGGTCAGTGATGTCCCCATATTCAGGATTAAGAATGTACTTTACAAGTTCCTTTTCAATTTTAGGTGGAAAGTCAACCCATACAGCACCCTTGTCTTCTTGTTCCCTTACAATTGCTAATGCAAAGATTCTTCTGCCAGGATAAAGTTTCTTAGCGAATTCAACATTAGCTTCTAAGCCAGTGTCTCTTAATGCATTCAATTCTTCCATTATTGGGTCTACTTCATCATACATTTCATTAGAGATGAAAAATTGTTTTTGAAGTTTGTAGTAAATCTGTCCAGCGACGAAAGGATAATCTTCACCAGGTTTGGTTATGAATCTTAATGTTTGATCTCCATACTTTAGAGAATAACTGATCTTGCTATAGTCCTTACGAGTTGTTTGGAGCTATTCCAATCTTTTCTTTGCTTTGTTCATATCTATCATGTTTTTTCTCCTTTTGCATCGAAATTCGTTATAATTTGGAATTATGTGCCTAATATTTGCACGATTTCCTTATCGTTTCAATGCCTTCTTTGATAGTTATTATTTTATAATTCTATGTAGCTTAGTTGGTAACTTGATAAGTTCCTTCTCTTTGTTCAAAAACAGAATCATATTTTGGAACAATTCCCAATCGATTAGATATTCCTTATCTAATATTCCATGGTTTTCCTAGTAAATTACGCTATTCAACGCATTAATGGTGTAATAGCATCTTCCCTTCTTGTGAATAACTGTAAACTTGAATTTATCATTCCCCAACTACGGGTTGCTTGATTCAAATATTACAAAAAAGAAGTCTTCGTATTCTTCTAAAGCGGTCTTAAGAACTAGATATTTCTAACACTTAGTATTCTATTTTAGAAACTATATCATCTTCCAAAGATTTTCCTTCTTAACTATTCCCAATAACAACGATGTTTTAATGTCTTCCATGACTAATCTCCTCATATGTTTTCCCATTCGTATAAATTAACTCCTAAATACCTCGATATCGGAAACAATCCGTTCAAGGTTAGTATCTTTTCTAGATTTTCTATCTAGTCCATACATTTTTCTATATCAATCTAAATTATTATAGCATCGAAAATAAAAAACAAGGGTTTTATTTTTTCCTTCGGAGACAAAAGTAAATGGTATAGTAAACCTATGTAGACCTCACTTTCTAATGACATTATAAACTTGTTTAAAAGTTTAGACCTAGAATACTTCTCCCCAGCCTTGAACCTTATCTTCTTTTCTGAAATCAATGATTGAATGTATCCTTGTTTCTTATACTATTCTTCAAGAAATACCGAAAAGTAGTATATCTTATTGAGTGCATTGATATTCAAATGTTGCTTAATTTCATTAGAGAACAAAATTTTGAATACTGTAGCCTTAATTTCATCTCTGGATAATTCTTTTATCCCTAATTCTTTACCTAGATACAGATATGGGTCTTCATATATGGTGATATCCAATATCCGAAATAGCAGGTTGATGTAAGAATATCTATAATCCACCTTGTAGAACATCTTACCCTTAGAAGGTTTCACATGTTTCCATCTTTCCTATTTAGAAGATATGGAATAGTAGTTAATGTGATCACCTTTGCTTTTAGCCCTATTCGACTCTATATCTATGGACAGAGACTGATTTATTAAGCGTTTTTGAAAGTATTTATTCCACTATTTAGAAGATATCTATCTAGGAGAATTGTTAGATAACAAATAGAGTATATAGTTATATAAATTATAAATATAAAGAGAATTATCTATATTATTATATATTGAAGTTTTCTTGATGTCCCACCACATGTAAATCTTTTCTAAATTTTTCAATTCCGACTTAGAATCCAAGGTTAAGTCGGATAAAGTCTATGTAAAACAAAAGTTAATGATTTTCAATTCTTTTGAAAAATCTGTCAACCATTGCGAATACTCCTGAAAATTCGAAAAGTATTTAGATTGTCTAGCTTTATTGAAGGCGTTCCACATCTAGAAGTTATTGGTAAACGCTAACTTCTGAAGTTTAAATGGACTTACAGAAAAGTAGCCTAGATGGATGTAGGACTATACTATACTGAATTTATCATCCAGAATGCATATGTAATTACAGTTCTCGTTGTGCACAATAAGAGTGTAGTTCTCATATATCGTTTCTGGAAGCACATCTATTATCTATATTTTGTCCGTAACTTTAAACACTTTTTGCTCCTTACAACCTTTTTAGTTAATATAACCTGTTGATAAATAAACCCAAAATAAAAATTTTGAGCTTAAAATCCTCTGTTTTCTTTGAGGTAAGCTTGAACTAACTTATCCTTAACGCCCTTTACCTGATTAAGATTGAATACTGTGTCCGTAATACTATCTCCATTTTTCCGTTTAACCATGAATCTTGCATACTCAGGTTCGGAATTGAATTCCTAATAGCATTTCTTAGTAACTTCATATATTTTTTTGGTTTTAATGTGCTTTAAAATGTATATGGAGTATGTTGACTTAGCATACTAATTTGACGAAGGAACATTGGCTAATTCTATTTTTTTGCCATTTAAATAATGTTCCTATATGATAGGTTTGTATGGTACTCCCTACTAGGTGTAAAGCCTATTCTTACTGGTTAATTCATACAATCTCTTGGATACATTGTAAACATGTTTAATACCAGTATAAGGCTTACCCTTGATAACATGGATATATCCAATATACTATGATCCATTCTAGAAGTAATACTCTTTACCCTTAGTGTATGTATTCATCCAAACATGATTCCCTTGATAATAGTCTACGCATTTCCTTGCTGTATCCTATGCTGGATATCTGAAACATAGAATTTGGTTTCCCAACCTAGAGGATTATATTCTAATTTGAATACTTCTCCCCAATCTATGTTAGCAATGAAGTCCAATACTATTTCAACCTAAGTTGAATATATTGAAGAAACGGATCTATGTCCAGTTTCCGTTGCTATTGTCTACTTTTTAGTTAAAGTTAATGCCTAATTGTATAAATCTATGGACTTCTTAACACTATCTTTTGCTAACTCAGTAAGGTTTAATTTTCCATTACTATTAATTGAAGTTAATGTTGTAGCCCGATTATCATCTAATTGTTTGGCGTAATCAACCTTTGTATTATCTCCAGTACTTGTATTGGTTAAACCCTAAACACCCTTGTAAAGATAGATATCTTGAGGTAATTCCCCATTAAACATCCTGTCAAATAACTATTTCATTACACCACCATTTGCTCCATAGGCTTGAAATATTGCAACCTTATAACCATCAGGCATCTTCAAGTTATAAGTAATTTGTTTTACTATTGATCCTGGTCCAAAATTGTGAAGGTAGTGTATAGATTTAGCCGTTAAAAACGCCAAAGAATGTTGAGAAATTGCAAATTTTTCAGTTCTATGATTAAAGGATGTCGAACAAACTAAACCCCTATTAGTAGCAGAAGTTATCATATCGGTTAGATTAGACATAAAGTTATCAAGAGTTAGTTTTTCTTGATCCTTCAGCAATTGTAGAACAGATTCTAAGTTGAAGTATACATGTCCGAGATATCCAATATATGGTTTAGTACTAATATCGATTAGTTCTGAATACTTATTATTGTAATATTCTTCAATTTTATCTGAGAATCTATTTTGAACTATATAGGATTGATATACACTATTTCCCTAAATGTATCTATGGACATCAGCATACAATGTTTGTAAATTTATAATCTTTGAATTTAATGTCTCTCTAGCATTAGAGCCAGCTTCATAGACAAATGGATATCCAACTGTATTTTTTCTAGGAAGAATAGCTACATTAGGTGTATTTGAATAAAATTCAGCATCGAAATCCTGCTAAATATCAAAGTAGTATAGAGGTTCGTATATGTCATCAACTGGAATTCTATTGGAATCCTAATTAACAAATGCCTTTGTAGTTGTCCTTCTTAGTATGTAGACTATCGTATAATTGATCCAATCAAAGGATACGTATCTCTGCCCATTACTATTCAATATAACTGAATGTTTACCACTAGGAATCCTTTGTGACAACCCTCTAATATAATTAGTTAGATTGTTTTCTATGGGTACATCTTCTGAATTATTTGATTCGAATGTTCCTTCTGCAGCCGTAGCTGTGCTTGGTAAGTCATTAAAGGCTAACTTTAAATCAGGCTTGATATAATTCAATATTTCTGAATTACCCTTACACATCATGCTTACTCTCAATTTAAATATGTTTCCCTGCTATTGACTAACATCAAATCCATATACAATACCAATAATTCCATCAGCATTAACAATTTTCTTTTCATCCATACTTTTATAATAAGCACTGATATTAATGTAACTTTGTTGAGCTCTCTAATCTGTCTTAGTTAACTAATTATAACCACAAACTAATGGTGGTAGAACGGAATTAGCTATATCCTACTAAGACACGAAGTATCCAAATTGTAAGAATACAGAAGTACAAGGAACGGAGAAGTATCTCCTAATGTTTGCGAATTGATCAAAACTGTAACAGACTATCTACATATTAACATCTTTTAATGTTCCATTATTTCCTCTTCCTCTTATATCTAATGAAACGATATGGGGTTTAGGTATAATTCCAAAGTTAGTATCATTCTCATAGAGATCATAAAATGATGAATTATCTTGTAATATGTAATTACCGTAAGTGTAGTCGGAAGAACCTGTTACATGAAATGAAGATAGAACAGACCACTTCATATTCTCTTGAAGATTAATACTTCCAGACTAGCCATATCTTAAATTGGAATAAGCAAAGACGAATGGAGTTCTATTAATCCAATTAATAGCAGAATCTCCCATCTTTTCATTGATGGCACTTCTAGTTTCAAACTAATCTATTACGTATTTTTTAAATGTATTAGTAAACATACTTTAGATGACTTCTAGGGATATATAATTCTGTCCCAGGTTCTAAAACCAATGAATCCCCTGTTAAATTGTTAACGATTGCAATTACCCACCAAAGGGTGGAGTCTTTAAAATATTTCTTGGCTAATAAATCCAAGCGATCTCCTTGGTTAAATGTTATCTTTATAAATTCAGTATTATTGATGTCTATATTTGGTAATAGGGTAAACCCATATTCTTTGGAATTCTTGTATCTTGCAAACTTATCATATCTAGATTTATTCATGTTATTGCCTCATTTATAGCTAAATTACTAAGATTTTCATTTGTTCTTTCCAAGTTTCTAGCCGTCTTTAAATTTTCAGTATCATAAATGTAATGATCGTCATCCTTGTAGTTGCTACTTGGTCCCCTTCCATACATACATACAAATGTGCAGGTAATAGTTGTTACTATAGGAAGTTCCCACTCGGAGTCGTGTGCTGCGTTATTTGTAAGTTCATTTAAAATGTTGAGAACCTTATCTCCTCCTGAAATATTCTAGGTTCTAAACATTCGTTTTGGATTCAAATTCCAAGTAGTCTATTCGTCGTCCCAAGTAAAGTCACAAGCCTAGAAGTATCCTTTTTGCTAATTTATTATATCCCCTAAAGTTAGGGCGAATACTGGGGCTTTAGCCAATGATACCTTTAATGTGCTTACGGAAGCATTGTTACTTTCCTGTCCTAGTTTGTTCGTTCTTGGGATTTCAACATCTTTATAATATGGAAATCCTACAGTTCTTAAGAAATTCAATTTTTCAACATATTGTGGCAAATAGGTCTTGTCAAAACACGCTAATTTAAGTGTAAAGGTTATTGTTCTCTTCTCGGCACCCTTGTATATGAATTGAGGATAATAGGCGTTAACGTAGGATACCTAATCCCAAGTTCCATTGCCTCCGCCATCTTGTAATTCACTTATAAATGCTGGAGTAGTCATTACAGAATCGTCATTGAGATTTTTAATCCAAAACTTTATCAAATTACCCTTAAAGTTCGAATCTTTGTCTTGATATGATCCAGCTATACTTTCAGCTGGTCCAGTAACTCCCCGAAATACTGGAGTTCTATATGACTAAATTTGATAAGATAATGGGTCAACAATGGTTACTCTATTAGATGTATCTCTATCTATTCCATATTGAAGTATAGATGAAGATAAACTTCTATTTGGACTCGAAGTTCTGAATGCAAATCCAACAGGATTGTTAATCTGCTTAAAGTAATCTCCTTGTGGTGTCGTATTGTTTTTAATATAACTTGATTTGGAGAAATTCTAATTTCTCTTTTTAATGTATGCTAAAGTTGAGTCTTTAAAGGTTTTCTAATACTATTGATATTTGTCCTTTACAGAAGATTGTAATCCTCCGTCACCCTTTACGACAAATGCTAAATTAGTAGGAGTTCCGAACTCCCACTTATTCTCCTACTAATCAGTAAGAGTTCGACCACCAGTTGTTTGCTATCCTAAAAATGAATCAGCTTGTGAACTAATTCTACCTTTAATCTTTGGCATAGACACGGCATACTGGGGATTCTTGTCTTTAGTTCGTTCACTTACCATGGTAGGTAATTCTGCCATGACTGAGATAAGATTTAATGGAGTGGGATTAGCTATTAATCCCTCATATCTTCTAGCAACCATTCCGAACTAAGGAGGTAATAATGCATTTGGTGCAAGAGAACTAAGTACTGGTGGCAATGGTAAAATACCTTCTAAACTTGCTAACCATGGTTTCATCTTGATGAGTGCTGAACTCTTTCTTAATAGATCATTTTGAGTATTTACAATTGGTATTAGTTCAGCATTTTCCTTATACTTATCCCTTCCACTTATGGATGGAATATTATCTTTCTTAGGATCATATATAGTGAACTTTAAAGGAACTTTATCAATGCTATCTCTATTCTGTATAATTGGGGCTTTGATTCTAATTTCGTCTATATAACTTCTATCATAAGGATCATTTGAACCCTATAGTTCAATTTCATACTAAGATGTACTTTTTAATGGCTATGGAATTAAAGAGTCATGCTAGTCATACAAATCCACATAAGACTTTCTAATTGGTATTAACGACTAGTGTTCGTCATAATAGTCTACATTTAACGGTCTTTTTGGGATGAATTGATCCATAATCTATTCCTTATCAACTTAAATTATATGATGGAGTAGTGTTATTAGCGACTGCTTCGGCTATCTTTCTTCCATCAACATTGAGTATTACTTGTATAGGTTTATTTGCTGCACCTTGGATAGATTCCAACAATGCTTGCATCCCTGCAAAGGAGCTATTCCCCTTCAACTCTGAATTATTAGCATATTGAGATTCGCTCAAAGGAATAATAGCCTATGGTCCATCTTCACCTATGAGTGCAATTTGTGGCTACCTTACGACTCCACCTTTCGCATATCTACCCTTGATTATTTTATTCAAATTACCAAGCATACCCTAGCTAACCTTCGAATAAGCTGTTGCTTGTGAAGCTAATCCCATAGATTTCACAGCCTATATTTTTAATGCACCCTATATTGCCTATTTCAAGTTTCTAGTATCTAGATTTCTTAATCTGTTAAAGGCATTGTAGAGATTAGTTAATGCGTTAGCAAAGTTATTAACATGAATAGTATTAGTCTTAAACACAACTAATACCGCATCAAGAGAAGTCTTAAAGACTTGAGTCATATATGCGTTATTTAAGGTATTCATAGCTGATGCTAGAGTTTTAAGACTAGTGCCGAATTTATCAATTAATTTAGAATCGTAGTTCTTACCATTTTTAAGCTTATCACTCAACTACTTCATAGATTCCCCTAATACCTTTACTTGGGGAGTAAACAATCCTATGGATATTCCTATAGCTGTTAAATCTAGGTCTTTAAGTTTTACTAAGATATCAATAAAGGATGAGAAGGACTACATCATACCCTTTAAAGCCTCAGTAGTTTTGGTTTTAACCTATTGTCCTTTGGTATTAACTATACTAAGTAATTGTTGCATTACGGACATCATAACCTATATAACACTCGGCTACCCATTTGGACCAGGTGTAGTCAACCCTTGAACTATGCTAGCGAAATCAGGCTTATTAGCTGGATCCTTATACAGATCTGCTAGCTTTCCTAATCCCCCAACAAATTCACCAAATGCACCCATCATAGCGTTGATACTTTCAGCAGTTTTCTTTTTTGTACCCTACAACTATTTTGAGATTTGTCTCATTATAGTTCCAACTTTCTAACCTACATTACTCTAGGCTAATTTAGTAACGGCATCTATAATATTGTCAATAGCACCAGGCTATTTAGCTATTTCGTATAATGCTTTAAGGGAACCAATTAACTAGTTGAATACGGTTATCATCTTCATGGCAACCTTTGCTTGTTTCACGCTAACACCCTATAATTCTGTAACTAAAGCCTTCATAGCTTTACCAACAATTTTAGCGAAGGTAACCATCACTTCTCCAATATTTTTGAGATCAGCAGGTTTTAACCCCATTTTTGCTGCCTTTGAAGCCTATTGCATTCCTTTACCAAAGGATATTAGTGCTAACCCCATAAGAGCTAATATTCCAATGCCAACAATAATAAGGGGAGCGATGTATTGTAATCCGAATGCCAAAGCTGTAATAGCAACAACCATTATAGCCATAACACCTAAAGCCTGCATTGCTTTACCAAATGGCACATCTGCCAATTGCTTAATAGCATAAGCTAAAATAAATGTAGCTCCAGCTAAGAGTACTAGTCCTATGGACCCTCCACTACCAGCAAACTTACTAGCAAGAACCAATATAAGCATTAATCCTGCAATAGTGACTAATCCTTTAGCTATTTGACCCCAGTTTAATCCTGAAAGAAGCAACATTGCAGCAGATAATAAATCAACAGCAGTAGCTAAGTTAATAACTCCCTCAGCTGTACCACCCTTAGCAAGATTACCAGCAATAACTAGCATAGCTAATAGTGCTCCCACAGCCAATACGGACTTCCATACTTTGTCCTTTGGTATTAGAGATATAATCAATACTGCACCAGCTAATACTGCTACAGCCGTAGCCAACATTAATACTGATTTTGCAATAGATTCAAATTTTGATGGTGGAGCCTAAGGTAATCCCTCAGTTAACTGCTGAGAGCCTTCTAGAGAAGATTTAGCTTTCTTTGCAACATCACCAGCTCCAGCTCCATCAGCTTGTTCTCTTATCTTTGTCTGACCTACACTTTGTTTCTAATTTTTATATGCTTGTGCAGCCTACTTACCTTTGTTCTGTTTAATTTCTTGATACTTATCCTTGCTATAACCGCTGGCATCCACCCAACTTGTAAATTGTTGAGGTGCAGCACTTTGAGTCATAGAGACAGGAACTGTTGCAGCTTTAGCACTGAATAGTCCAACGGCTCCAGAGATAGCAGAGATTATAGCTGGTAGACCCATTAATACTTTCACAAATGCAAATATACCTAATAAGCCAAGAAATCCTCCCTTCTCATATACTTTAGTTAAAAAGTTTACTATTGGGATGACAACTTTGTCTAATAATTTCACGCCAAATTCATATGCAGATTTAAAGAAGTCAGCAATACCCTTCTGAACTGAAGGTCTTTCTAACCATTTAATAAACATCATTGTTATGTCTGCAGTGAATTTTACAAACTTTTCAAAGAAATCGAGTATTCCACCTGAATTATCAAGAATGTACTTTATAACTGGTCGATAAGGCTAAAGTATAATGTTTTGAATAGCCATACCAATTCCCTAAAATGCGGTGGTTAATGAGTATGCTGAAGTTGTTATAGATTTTAGGTTTCCCTTTGCTGCATCTTCTACGGTAGACATACTTGCCATACTTGACTATTCTAATATTTGCATGATGTCGCCACCATTCTTTTGAATTTCATGGGCAACACTCTTTATTTTGTCTACGGGCATGTTTAACCCCTTAGACATTGATTGTAATAATACCTTATTATTTGTGTTAAATGAAGAACCTAATTGTTTTATATATAATGCAACTGCCTAGTTTTCCTTACCATCGTAAGATAATCTTAAAATCTATCCTATATCAATTTCCTTACCAGTTAATGCCTGAATTTCCATAGCATTGGCAATAGAACTCTAGATGTCCATAAGACCCTAAGCAGTAGATGCCATATCCTACATAGTAAGATTCAATCTATTTGCAAATATTAATGTCTTGTATAATTGTTTAGTGGAACCACCAAAATGCTTAACTACATCCCCACTTAGATTTGAAAGCTGTGCGAACATCTTTTGAGGTTGAATACCCATTTGGACTGCTAGTTGAGCTGTGGCTGTTGCTAAATTATTGCTAGTTCCTTCAGTAAGACCCATTATATGACGCATATTTTGCAACATACCGGAACTTTCAGTTACTGATACTCCATAATGCCTCTATAATAGTTGTGCCTACTTAGCTGTTGCAACGGTAACATCTCTCAGTTTTAACATAGTGTTGTAGAGTTCTGCAGCTTTCTAGCCACCTAAGTGTCCACCCATTGCACCATATATGGCACCGAAATTAGCCATCTATCCTGATATGGCTCCAGCAGATTGCTGAGCACTATTAAATGCTTGTGTTAGCTACTAACTTCTACGAATTGCAGCCGATACCATAGCCCCAACTGCTGCAATGAATCCTAAGGCTATCATAGAAAATAGTCCAAAGAACATTTTTCCAAGACTGCCAACAAATCCTTTGAATATTGAAATCCCAGATTTAGAAACATCCTTAAAGGAATTAATTCCCTTTTCCTTTATCGCTTTAAATCCTAATGCAAATTGTATAGTG
>Ga0265293_10001755_pt1 | contig 46053 bp, 41 predicted proteins | sample Munlanlewell138R_FD_192505 | JGI IMG/M metagenome (GOLD analysis project Ga0265293, IMG submission 192505) | Leachate microbial communities from a municipal landfill in Southern Ontario, Canada - Leachate well 138R | ecosystem: Engineered > Solid waste > Landfill > Unclassified | place: Canada... | reverse complement strand
TATCACGGTATATATCATGTCGCCCCAAATATCCCACCCTTTAAACGTGAATCCTCTCTGGCCGACATAAAAATTGATAACAGGGTCGCCCTGAACTTTGTCCATCGAGACAACATAGTTTCGGCTTGTAAAAGCATAAACCCTCGACCCGACAAGCTCTAAGCTTTTCAGCTTTTCGTTGCGCTGCAGCGGCACAACATTATTCCAAGCCGTTTTAAGACCAAGGGGTCTAACCATTTCTGAGTTTACCAGAACCTCGGCTTTTCTTTGGAGTGAAGGAGTTTCTATATCCGCGGCTTTTTCTCTGCATCCGACCAGCACCAGACAAAATAACATTAAACAAGATAGAATCTTCTGCATAATTAATTTTCCTCAACAAATGCTCTTCATTACCCCAACCATTCTAAGCTAATAATTAAAATAACCTTTTAAGGTATATGCACGAAATTCGCCAAATCGACGCGGTTTTCATTTTCAAATTGAGATAACTGTTCAATCCGTTCTATGTCATCTTGGATGCGATTAGCCAGTTTGAAAATATAAGGCTTGCCCGCCAGCCGATTACGAAGGTCATCGAGCATCGGTTCCCATGAACCCCCGTATAACTGAGCCTTCAAAATTACAAGCATACGGCTTTCTTCACTCAAACCGCTAACGTAATCAGTCACCGGTTTGCTTTGTGCCGTTCCGCTGCTTTTAACCCCTTGTCCTTCAGGCTGAACCATTCAACGATTACCTCTGTACGGGGAATCCTAATACGAATCTCTCAGAAATGCAACTGTTTTTCCCAAATTGACGCCGCTTTGATTTCGGCGTTAATTTACGGGGTTTTATGATTAGGCTTCTTTTTGAATACTATTGCCTGTAAAAGAATCAAAAGCAGGACAACAGCCGATATATTTTTGATATTTTGCGGCAGCATCCAGCCGTGATGATGAGCAACCGGCAAATTCAGCCCTGATATAATCGAATTCAGGGTTAATCCTGCTGCCAAAGCACATCCGGCTACGCTAATCAGATATAAAATCGCAGTTCGGCCTCCCAGACCTTTGTAAATTGTGGTAAATGAAGCCGCGTTTGTCGCAGGCCCTGTCATTAAAAACACCAAAGCCGCACCCGGGTCAAGCCCTTTGCCGATTAATGCCGCGGCTATAGGAACCGAGGCAGTGGCACAAACATAAACCGGAATTCCGAGAACCATCATTACAAGCATAGCAATTATAGGATGTGCAAATTTACCCATAAAATAATCTTCGGGCACAAGCGCGGAAATAAAAGCAGCTATTATCAGTCCGACAATCATAGCTCCGCCTATATCGCGCGGCAGAGTAACAAAAGCAAATCGGAAAGCTTTTTTGAACTTATTTTCCTTCGTATTGCTGCAGCATTGGTCTTTGCAGATATTGTTCTGCTGTTTCTGGTCCGGCGGGTCGAAAATATTTACTAAAGAACCGCCGATTATACCAGTCGCAAAAGCCGCTAACGGTCGAAAGATAGCAAAAACCGGCCCCATTAAACTGTAAGTTACGAAAATACTATCTACGCCGGTTTGGGGGGTAGATAGTAAAAAAGAAATTGTCGAGCCTTTGCCGGCTCCGTGTTTATGAAGAGACATTGAAACCGGAATAACCCCGCAGGAACACAACGGCAGCGGAACCCCGAATAACGACGCTTTCGCCAGCGGCCAAATTCCTTTTCCGCCCAAGTGACGCTCGACTATGCGCTGCGAAATCAAAACTGAAAGCGCACCGGCTACTAAAAAGCCGAATAACAGATATGGAGCCATTTCTGCCAAAGTCGCCCAGAAGTCAAAAACTAATGTTTTCAAAAACTCTGCCATGGATAATCACCAATTAATACAAAATATACGTTCATATTATTATACGAAAGTAAATCATACCAGTGCTGTGGGAATTTAACAAACGGATTCACAAAAATTTACGGCAGTGCAGCTTTAGGCCCTTCGATTAACACGCTATGCTTTTGATTTTACACTGCTGTGTTAGCAAGATTTGAGCAGGGCTTGGTCCAAATCGGCTATGATATCCTCTACAGCTTCGATACCGACCGCCAATCTGAACAGTGTATCAGTGACTCCAAGCTCATAGCGTTTCTTGCGTGAATAATCATAATAGCTGACCAAAGCAGGATGCGTTATAAGCGTTTCGCAGCCTCCCAAACTCGGCCCTATATAACAGAGTTTCAGCTCGTCAAGGAATCGTTTAGCAGCATTAAGATTTCCCTTAATATCAAACGTTACGACCCCTCCGCCGCCTTTCATCTGAGTCGTTGCAATATCATAATGAGGATGGCTGGGCAAAAACGGATAATAGACTTTTTTGATTCGCGGATGCGACTCGAGATGTTCGGCTATAGCAAGAGCGTTTTGATTTTGTCTTTCTACCCTAAGCGGAAATGTCTTTAGACCCCTAAGCAGCAAATAACAGCAATGCGGGTCAATCAGGCCGCCCATCGATTTGTGCAGATTTCGAATCGGCTCGACGAGCTTGCTGCTGCCGAGAACCGCACCGGCCAGAATGTCGTTATGACCGGCGAGATATTTCGTACAGCTTTGCAAAACTAAATCCATACCGAATTCGAGCGGTTTTTGATTAAACGGCGTAGCAAAGGTACTGTCGATTAAGGTCAAAACCTTATGCTTGTCGGCTATTTTTTTAATTTTCACAAGGTCAAATATATTCAGATACGGGTTGGTCGGCGATTCGGAAAAGATAAATCGGGTATTCTTTTTAATAGCCGCTTCCAGAATTTTATAGTCTCCGAAAGGTACGATTGTACAGCCCACACCGAATTGTTTCAGATAAGTTTTACAGAATTCGAGCGTCTTTTTGTAGCTGTCATCAGTCATAACGATATGGTCGCCGGATTGAACCAGTGAAAGAATGGTTGTGGTAATCGCACTCATGCCGCTGGTGAAAACGACACAATCTTCGGCGCCTTCTAAATCCGCCAGACGTTTTTCAGCGATTTTCGCCGTGGGGTTGCCGTACCTGCCGTATTCGAAATGCTCTTTGCCTTTTTTCGTATAATCTTCGATGTGTTTGCTGTCGCTGAAAGTAAATGTAGAAGTCTGAATTATAGGCGTGGTAATCGAATCAGCATATCTTCTGCGGCCTTCTCCTGCGTGAACAGCGCGTGTGGAAAGAGCCTGCTGTTTAACCTTAACCTCGCGATTAGTTTTTTTTGCCATATATTTTTATCCGCCAAAAATGCCGCCATTTCGAAGTGCTTATTTCACTTCGATACTCTGCCGCTGTTTTAACTCGCCGCTAAGCGTAATGGTAACATCTTCGAAGGACATCTGCAAGCCGGATTGCTTGATAGCCTGCTGTGCTATTTGCGTCAGACCCGAACAGCAGGGAACTTCCATGTGAACCACCGTAAGGCTATTTAGGTTGTTCGTCCTAATAATATCGGCAAGCTTTTCGATATAAAACTGCTTGTCGTCCAGCTTGGGACAGCCGACCGCTACGCTATGGTCTTTGAGAAGTTTACTGTGAAAATCTCCCATTGCAAACGGTACGCAATCCGCGGTTAAAAGCAAATCTGAACCGGCAAAATATGGTGCATTTGCGGAGACAAGCTTCAACTGAACGGGCCACTGGCCAAGATGTGAAGAAGTATCGCCGGTCGAAGAACTATTCTTAGCCGAAGGACGATTCAAAGTCTTGGTCATCATTCCCGGACAGGCAAAATTTAACTTTTGAGAAATCTCTTTCTGTTTGGCTAAATGCTGTTTCGTAGCCTCTTCATCGAACTCGGCAGCTTCTCTTTGTTCGATTGTAATCGCGTCCATCGGACAGTGACCTATGCAAGCGCCCAGACCGTCGCAATAAGTTTCACTTATTAATTTGGCTTTGCCGTTGATTAATTTTATTGCGCCTTCTGCGCAGGCTGCGACACATTTGCCGCAGCCGTTGCATTTTTCTTCATCAATTTTAATTATATTCCGTAACGCCATTTTTATGCCAATGCCTCAGCTAAATCTTTCTGAACCTCACCTGTCGGGGCGATAGCGAATTTCTCAACAAGAACATCCAAAGCCGCCGGTGACACAAATGCAGGCAGTGAAGGACCTAATTTGATGTTTCTAATACCCAAAGCAAGCAGCGTCAGCAAAATCGCCACTGCTTTTTGCTCATACCACGACAGAACTAACGTCAGCGGCAAGTCATTCACTCCGCAATTAAATGCTTTTGAAAGTGCAACGGCAATCTGAATAGCCGAATATGCATCGTTGCACTGTCCGCAATCCAGCAGCCGCGGCAGACCCGCTATCTGACCGAATTCAAGTTTATTAAAACGATACTTTCCGCAAGCCAGCGTAAGAATCATACAATCATTCGGAACTGCCAGAGCAAAATCGGTGTAATAATTTCTGCCGGGCTTGGCTCCGTCGCAGCCGCCTATAAGGAAGAAATGTTTTATCTTGCCGGCTTTAACCAGTTCAACAATCTGGCCGGCTGCGCTTAACACTGCATTTCTCGCAAAACCGACTGTGATATATTTTTCAGGTTCATCTTTCTCAAATCCCGGCGCCGCCAAAGCCGCTTCGATAACCGGTGAGAAATCCCGATTGGTTATATGCGTTACATCATCCCATCCAACCAGTCCGCAGGTAAATATTCTGTTTTTATAGCTGTCTTTGGGTTTTTGCAGACAGTTAGTAGTCATCAATATCGCACCGGGAAATTCATCGAATTCCTTGCGCTGGTCCTGCCATGCTCCGCCGTAATTTCCAACAAGATGTTTGTATTTTTTCAGCTCCGGATAACCGTGAGCAGGCAGCATTTCGCCGTGAGTATAAATATTTATCCCCTTGCCCTGTGCCTGTCTTAAAAGTTCGCAGAGGTCTTTTAAGTCATGGCCGGAAACAACTATGCATTTTCCTTTTACCGGAGTTATACGAACTTTAGTCGGTGCAGGATGACCGTAGGCGCTGGTATTAGCGGCATCGAGCATTTCCATTGCTTTTAGATTTATCTGTCCGGTCTCCAAAGCTTTTGCCAGCAGGTCGGAAATATCAGTCGGCCGCTCGACCAAATAATTGAGCATTTTATGCACGTCACCATAAATATTTTTGTCATCTTTGCCGAGTATCTGTGCGTGGTCGATATAGGCGGCAGCACCTTTAAGACCGTAAACAATTAATTCCTGAAGACCGGTCACATCTTCTCCGAGCTCGTCGATACGCGCTTGAATTGTAAGGGCTTCGCCTTTACCGATGAGGGCGTTTATATCGTCGGACTCATCCCACCAGTTATAAGGCTCTTCTAATTGCTGTGCTTTGGCGCCCGCCGCTTTTTCATAAAGCGCAACAGCTTTATCCTTTATCTTTTTGGCTTGTTTAATCAAATTCCCGAATCTTACGGCATCAAAATTTACGTTCGTCAGTGTGCTGAATAAGGCCTTGATGACAAAAACATCTATTTCTTTATCAGCAGCGCCGAACTGCCTTGCGTGATGAGCATATCGAGAAATATCTTTGGCTGCATAAACCAATAAATCCTGAAGAGCAGCTACTTCCGGGCTTTTGCCGCAAACTCCATTGGCTGTACAACCGGTGCCCTTGGCTGTCTGTTCGCATTGATAACACATCATGTTCATTTTAATTTCTCCTATTCTTAAATTAATTATTGACGGTTGAAATAAGAAAAGTCTCTTTAGCTATCTTTTTACCTGCATTGGTCTTGAAAATTTTATCAATAAATTTATTTAATTTCACCGTATCGTTTATATCAAGCTCATCGGGAATATTTACCAGCCGGTCGGCATCCCAAATAATTCGAAACTCAAGCGTATCGATATCGCGGGCACTATGATGATTGGCTATAATCAAGCATATATGATAAATATATTCCGGGTTAAACCCATATTTAATCAATATATCGCGAGCTATCGGCGGTCCTTCGATTTCCTGATATTTACCCGCCGCCGAACCGTATTTTTCTTGTGCTGCATGTATCCCTATATCATGCAATACCGCGGCGGCATTAACAACTAACTCATTTCCACCTTCGAGTAATTGTATATTCCGAGCATATTCCAGAACCTTCAAGGCATGATTAATACGCTTTATATCATTGCCGAATCGCCTTATCATCTCGTTTTTCAAATTTTCAATTATTTTTTCAGCCATACAGTCAATTCCGACAAATTTTAACTTGCTGAACGAATCATAATTAATAACATTTTAAAACGCTGTTCGGCGTAAACGGAATGAGGGACATTTACGGGCATGATTATAATCTGTCCGCTTATCACGTTTTGTTCTTTTCCGCCGATAGTCAGTTTAGCTGAACCGTCTAAAACAAAAATAGTCGCATCGTAGGGTGATGTATGTTCACTAAGGCCCTGCCCCGAATCGAACGCGAACAAAGTAATGGTCCCTGCGGGCTTGTCCAGTATAGTCTTGCTGACTACCGAATCCTTGCCGTATTCAATAAGTCCGCCTAAATCACCGGCTTTGCCGAGACAATCGGACAATATTTTTATCTTATCTGTTTTTTCTGACATTATGTTTGCCTTTTAATTTTGAGTTTTTATGAACTAATTCCGCCAAAGTCAGCCGCTCGAAATAATTATCGATATCATGCTGAAGACAGGCTAATTTTTCATAAACCGGACACTGAGAACCTTTTGGGCATTTATAATTACCGATTAAACAGCGGTTTAGGCTTATTTTCCCCTGTATAGCTTCGATGATACTCCCAAGACTGATTTTGGAAGGTTCTAAACCTAAAGAAAAACCTCCCATTTTGCCCATAGTACTGCTGACCAAACCGCTTTTTTGTAATCTTTGAAGCAGTTTACAGGCAAGCTCATAAGAAATATCCTCCTCTTTGGCAATCTGCCTGGCTGATACAGGGGAGTTTTGACCGTTCTTAGCCAGATGAACCATTGCCCGAAGAGCATAATCAGTATTTCGTCTCAATACATCCATATAAATCCTTACAACCGCTGAACATTCTATGTAGGACTAATATAGTCTTATTAGACTTCCGCGTCAACAGTAAAAATAAAAATTTTTAAAAATATTTTTTCCTCCCGTTTCTTTTTTTATTTATTCTCTAATTTCGATTGAATCGTCGGCCTTAATTAAAATTTGTTTTTTAAGGTTTTTTTGCGAATCAAACTGATATTGTTTTTCGTTCGAAACGGTAACTATATTATTACTGATTTGAATTTTAATATCGCTTCTGGGTTCTGTTTTTGTCAGAATATTTGCCATTAAAAACGCTTTTTCAAGTCCGTCTCCCCTGCCGTAATTAGCCACCTCATCAGGCTGGGCAAGCCTGCATTCGTCATATATAGATTCATTCGGCATCGCCGAAAGCCACTGATAAACCTCATCTGTCGATTTACCCTTTGTCATTTCCAGCGAAACCGGATTTCTTTGCACGGCAGCTTTAATAAACGGCGACCAATCACAGCGGTACATATCTCTAAATGCGTAAAAAGCCAAATCAGCGGTTACATTTTTGTCTCTGATAGAGCTAAGATAATCAATAATATCGCTGCGGTTCATTTCGGGGGTAACTTCTATAAGACTGCTCTGTAAATAATCCTTTTGAGCGATGGGAAGTTTTGGTTCGGTATGCAGAAAATCAGTAAGGTCCTTTAAAAATTCATCAACACAAGGAACATAAGGTTCGAGATATTCCTTTATAGCAGGCCGGTCATCTTTTCTGCGCACATCTAAATTCTCATATTCACAGAATTTAATTAACTGCTGGCAGCACATCCTATCGGTAAGCCTGCTTGACAATACTTCCTGGTCGGATATTTCCTGTATCAGTTTTTCAAAAGTATCATCGGCGACCCGCAGACTTGTTCCGTGCTCATAGTGAAAAAGAACCTCGGCTTTGGCAAACTTCGCTCCGCCCCGGCAGCCTTCACAGCAGAATTGAAAATAGGGCTGATATTTCGAATTACATCGCAGGAAATTAGCGAGCGTAAGCAAGGACATTTTTTCGGTAAGATAATCTTTAAGCAGCCGTGTAAATTTCTGATACACCTCTTTATCTATCGTAGCGTCTTTATATATGCAGTGTATATAACCGCAGGCATGAGCAATTATGGTTATATTCTCATTGCGCAAAGCCCGCTGAGCTTTATCTGTTATCGCAGTGCCGTTGAACCACATAGTCTTAGTTACAAGCCTGCGGTTATTCGTCAGCACCCCGTCGTTAATATCGATAAAGTTTTGAGAATGAAGCGGCGTAAGAATCATATATATATCGCTAAGCGGTATTCCGCATACGATAAAAGCGGCCGCGGCGTACAGCGCCGAGAGAGAAACACATTCGCCTGCTCCGCTTTTATAACCTTGCTTATACCTAAACGCATCCATCGCCTCGACTGTTTCCGTCTTCCAGTAAGGCATTATATCGCTGTTGTATTTATCCAGCCCGAAATGTTTTCGTATATCAACATCGAAATAATATTTGTCTCCCTCGTAACCGAAAAGAGCATTGCTTTTGGCTATTTCTTCAGGGGCAATAAATTTCGAAAATCTCGCCAGCTCGGTATTACGGTTTGTCAGACCCCAAGTTTCCAAATCCAGATTAAAATCGTACTCGTCCATTATAAACTGCTTGAGCCGCATCAATTTCTTATAGCTGTCCTTGCCATCGAGCTTTTTAAAACAATCAAGCTCTCGCCATTGCCAAATAATCGGACTCATAATATTTGCCAGAACAAGGCTGTACATCAAATCCGGAAATACGAATATCTCCATATCTGAAAGCGTTATCGCAGAGCTGTATTTTTCCAGTTCATCAGGTCTCATTTATTTTATTCCTTTTCGAGAATCTGCGGCATTGATTGTACGAAAGCTTTTATCTCATCTCGCACTCTACGAAATTCAGCCATCACCTGTTCATCTGTCCCCGAAGTGTTTGCCGGGTCGGAGAACGATTTATGAATCATTTTACGAGCATTGGCAAAAAACGGACAATGCTCTTTCGCGCTGTCGCAGACTGTTACTACATAATCAAAATCCAGCCCGGTCAACTCTTCTACATGTTTTGACCTGTGGTTCGAAATATCAACACCGGCTTGAGCCATAACTTTTATCGCTCGCTGACTGACATTGACAGGATTTACTCCCGCCGAGAATGCCTCGATTATATCGCCTTTTAGATGTCTTGCCCATCCCTCGGCCATCTGGCTTCGGCAGGAATTGCCTGTACAAAGAAACAGCACTTTTAATTTTTCTGCCATAAAAACCTCTGTCTAAAGCTTATAAATTCTTTCTGCAAAAATCGACTAATTCACAATCATCGCATTGCCGGCGATATTTTCCCGTGCATTGCTCGGTTATCCCTATTCGAGACAGCGCAAAATCGTATTTAACAGGGTCGGACGGTTCTATTTGTGCAAAAGCTTTTGTAATTTCAATCGCCGCCGGCAAAGATACGGTTCTGCTCTCATACAAACCCAAAAACCTGCAAAGCCTCGCCATATGCACATCAACCGGAACTATCAATTTAGCTTTATCGACCGACTTCCAAATACCGGCGTCAACGTCATCATCTCTAACCATCCACCGCAGGAAAAGATTAAGTCTTTTACACGCGCTGCCTTGGGCCGGGTCGCACAGCAAATACCGAAGACCTCTCGAAGCATCTTTTCGCTTATTTTTTTTATATTTATCGAGCATTCTTTTGCAAAAAACCGATAACGGCGGAATTATTGTCTCATCATTTTTCGAATATCCGCTTATAAAATATTTCTCTATGCTTGCGTATTCTGTCAACGCGAATTTAAGCAATTCCAGCAAATCACAAATGTCTTGCCCTGAGGTAAACCGATGTCTGAAATTTCCAAATTCCTTTCTGTTTTTTGTTCCGAAATTTACAACAAAATCGAACGGGCTTTTGCCCATCTTATCTAAAAGTGTCCCGACACTTTTTTCTATCTGCGCGACCCTGCCATACGCAAGCACAGCCGCCAGAAACCCCGCAATCTCCATATCCCGCCCATTCGAATATTTGTAAACGAATTGCAGCGGGTCAGGTTTTATCAATTCGAAACGATTGTATTTATCATACAATCTGCTCAGCACATCCGCGAGCCGCACAATACTGCTATTGCATAAGCGGGGCATCTTTTCTGAACACCATCCCCTGAAAAACAGCAATTATTTCATTGTTCCGGTCGGCAACATCGATTGTATAACAGGCTATCTTGCGGCCGCAGGAAACCTCTCTGGCTGTGGCGGTTAAAACCCCTTCTTTGGCAGCTTTAAGATATGAGATATTCGCGTTTATCGCCACTGCAACCGTGCCGTGCGAATTAGAAGCCGCCGCGAAAACATAATCGGCAAGGGTAAATATTATGCCGCCGTGAGCAATACCTACTCCGTTAAGGTGGTCGGGTTTAAGCTTTACACTTGCTTTAGCGGTACCCGGCCCGACTTGGAGCAATTCGATACCGCATTTTTTGGCGAAAGCGTCCTTTTGACCGAAAAATTCTTTTATTTTCTCCATCTTGCCGCCCTGTAAAAATCAATGTTTCCAATTTTCATATCATCAGGAATATACCAGTAATGCCCTAATCCGTCCACGCCAAAAATAAACCTAACTATACACATTACAAAAAAGCGGGTTCTGCTTTACGCAGACACAAAAAACACATAGGAAACTGTTTGACTGTCTGTTCCAATGAAATACTGGAATTCGGCAGGGAAACGAATACAATGTGAAGATATGGGCAAAATAAGCATTCTTGACAACAATATGGTTAATATGATAGCCGCTGGTGAAGTAATCGAGCGGCCTGCCAGCGTTGTCAAGGAACTGATGGAGAACAGCATCGACTCAGGCGCGACTAAAATCACCGTATCAATCGAGGACGGCGGACGAAAACTAATATCCGTAACCGACAACGGCTGCGGGATGCAGGCAGATGACCTCGAAAAAGCTTTCGAACCGCACGCTACGAGCAAAATACGAACCAGCCAAGACCTTCGGTCAATCGCCACTTTAGGTTTCCGCGGCGAAGCTCTGGCAAGTATCGCCTCGATTGCACAGGTAAAAGCAGCCAGCAGGACAAAAGAACCCAGCATCTTGCTTTCGCAAGAAAGCTGCGGGGCCGGCAGCTCGATAGAAATTGACTGCGGCATCAAAGGACCTGTTATGCCCTGCAACATAGATTACGGAACAAGTATAACCGTCAGAGATATTTTTTATAAGCTTCCGGCGAGGCGAAAATTCCTGCGAACAGCCAATACGGAGATGTCTCATATAACCGAGCAGTTTATAAGAATAGCTCTTTCCAATACATCTTTAGATTTGAGTCTTTTACATAACAGCAAACAGCTTTATCATTTATCCGCCGACCAATCGCTTAGAAGCCGAATCGCTGAACTGTTCTCGAATGAAATCGCCGAAAGCCTTCTTGAAATAAGCAGCAGCGAAAAATCGATGCAGATATACGCCCTGTCAGCTTCGCCGGAATTATCACGAACCAACAGCCACCTCCAATACATATTTTTGAACGGACGATTCATTCGCGACAAATTTATTTCTCACGCGATTCGCGAAGCTTATCGAAGCTATATCGAGTGGGACCGCTATCCTGTAATTTTTCTTTTTATTAAAATGTCCTGCGATGATTTCGATGTTAACGTTCATCCGACCAAAACCGAGGTGCGGTTCTATAATTCGAATCTGGTTCATTCGCAGATTTTAGCGGCGCTCAGAGAAAAACTTCTTTCGACCGCTCAAACCGTTCGAGCCAAACTACCTGTCGAGATATCCGAAATCAGCACCGAATCGAAGCCCGCATCGAAAATCGAATATTCCGAAAAAATAAATCAGGCTATGGCAGAATTTTTTCAAAAGCATCGGCACGGTTCGTCCCAGCCGCATTTTTCTTTTCGGCCCGCCGGTAACAGCTTAGCATCTGTTCAGCATCAAAGGCAAACCGCTCCCAGCCAAACTGCTGATTTGTCCGAGTCTGCTGCGAAGCAAAAATTTATTCAGATACACGACTGTTTTATAGTTACCGAAACCGAAGACGGTTTTGTGATTATCGACCAGCACGCTCTTCATGAAAGGGTGATGTATAATGACCTTAAAAAACGAACTTCCGCAGGCAAACTCGAATCGCAGAAACTGCTGATACCGGAAAGTTTTCAAATTACAGAAATACAAAAACAGGCGTTTGATAATCATCAGGAAATATTCGAACAGCTCGGAATCGAAATCGAGCCGTTTGGGCCTAAAACAATGGCAGTACAATCTTTTCCAACGCTGCTTAGCAAGGCTTGTGCGGTTGATTTTGTTCGTGATTTGCTTGACCTGCTCTGTGATGCAGGGAAAAATCCGGACACTGAAAGACTTCTTGATGACGTTTTAAATATGGCAGCCTGCAAAGCCGCAATTAAGGCAGGCCAGCAGCTTAGCGATAATGAAATATTGCAATTGCTCGAATACGCGGATTCCGCCGAGCTTTCAGGACGCTGTCCCCACGGAAGACCGACAACGATTAAATTCTCCGTCACAGAGCTTCAGAAGCAATTCAAGAGAACCTAAAAATGCCCAAAAAAAATCTGCTTATATTCGTTCTGATTATAACCGTAATAGCCGCAGTTTTGTCGGTTACCGCGGTTTACAGAATCAAAACAGAGAATACTAATAACACCGATGCTGCTCAAACCGAACCTCAAAGAATCGTGTCGCTGGCTCCGAATATAACCGAGATTCTTTTTGCTCTGGGCTTAGATGAAAAAATTGTCGCTGTGTCCTCTGACAGCGATTGCCCCCCTGCTGCCAAGGAAAAAGAAAAAGTCGGTTCGTTTTGGCAGCCAAGCACTGAAAGAATAATCGCCTGCAAGCCGGATTTGGTTATCACAGAGTGGTTCGAACAGCAGAATCTCGTAGCTCAAAGCCTAAAACGTCTTAATTATAAAGTACTAACTTTTAGACTGACTAATCTCGGCGAATTATCGGCTGCAATTGAGCAAATCGGGCAAGCATGTTTCAGACAACAGCAAGCCGCCGAGCTTGTGCAAAAAATCGAAAACAGGCTAAATGATCTTAGAAATGAATTCGATGTTCCCGACAAACCTAAAGTACTCTGGGTCGTGGAACAGCAGCCCACCCGCGTTGCCGGCACAGAAACGTTCGTAAGCGAGCTTATCAAATTTGCAGGCGGTATTAACGCAATCGGCCCGACAGTTCAGCATTATCCGCAGCTTAGCTCCGAAGAGATTTTGGCAAGCAAAGCTGACATAATAATTCAATCTTCAATGACCCAAACCAGTATCACTCAACAGCAAAAATCTGCCGAGCAGTTCTGGAGCAGATATCCATCTCTTGCAGCCGTTAGAAATAAAAGGATTTATGTTATAGAATCGGATATGATGCTGCGGCTCGGCCCGCGAATTGTCGACGGGGTCGAGGTAATCGGAAAATTGATTCATCCGGAACTTTTTGAACAGAAATGAAGGATAATTCGCGACAATCCGTTAAAAATCTCACCGCAAGCGGTTTAGCTGTTAAATTTTTAATTTGCCTGATTGTGCTTATATTAATTATGAGCTGCTGCGTTCTGATAGGCTCGCAATCAATTTCACTAAAAAATGCTTTTGCCGGGCTTATTGACAGAGATATAAATAATTTGGACTACCAGATTCTATTCGGGGTAAGACTGCCCCGCGTGCTGATGGCCGCGATAATTGGCGCGGCTTTGGCCTGCTGCGGAGCCGTATTACAGGCGATTTTACGAAATCCTTTGGCTGACCCGTACATTCTTGGAATAAGCAGCGGTGCAGCTCTTGGAGCGGTCATAGCAATTATTTTCGGTTCAGCTTTTACATGGTTTGGCGGTATCGGAATCGGTTTTTTTGCATTTATAGGGGCCATATTAACCGTCTGGCTGGTATGGCTAATCGGTCATTTCGCCGCAGGCGGCCAAGCTGTTGCTTCGCTTCTTCTGGCCGGTGTTGTAGTTAACGCGTTTTTGTCGGCAGTGATAATGCTTTTGACTTCAATCGCCAAGAGCGACCAGTTAAGAGCAACCGTATTATGGCTGATGGGAAACATTATTGAAAAAGATATTTCCACACTGATATTAAGCTCGGTCTTGATTATTGCAGGGCTGGTTTGTTTATTTTTCCTGAGCAGCAAACTTAATATTCTTAGTTTCGGCGAAACCCACGCGAAAAATCTCGGCGTCAACACGGCTCGGACAAGACTAATAGCTTTCGCCGTTTCGGCATTTATAACAGCTATTGCGGTAAGCCTCAGCGGACTAATCGGGTTTGCCGGCTTGATAGTCCCTCATGCAGTTCGCCTGATATTCGGGCCGGATCATCGACAGCTTCTTGCTTTAAGTGCTTTAATCGGAGCGGGCTTTTTAGTAATCGCCGATACAATCGCCAGAATAATAACCGCCCCTGCTCAATTGCCTGTCGGGGTTATTACAGCGCTGGCAGGAGGGCCGTTCTTTCTTATTTTATTAGCCAAATACAGCAGAAAGATAAGCTGGATAAAATGAATTCGTTAGTTAACGTTAAAAATCTCGGTTTTGCGTATAATAAAAATGCAATCATCGAAGATATGAGTTTTGATGTTTCAGCCGGAAGTTTTCTGGCTATAGCAGGCCCAAACGGAGCAGGCAAAACTACCCTTCTCAATCTTGTTTGCGGAATTTTAAAACCTGATTCCGGACAAATCACAATAGATTCCGTCCCCATCAAAAATTATTCGTATAAAAATCTTGCCCGTAAAATCGCTGTTGTCAGACAGGAATTTATACCTTCTTTCGATTTTACCGTAAGCGACACTGTTTCTATGGCAAGAACCCCTTATCTTGGAATATTAGGTTTCGAATCGGACGAAGATAAAGACATCGTTGCTCAGGCATTGGAAATCACTGAAACAATACATTTAGCATCTCGTCCTCTGAGCCAAATAAGCTCGGGTGAAAGACAGCGGGTTTTCATCGCACGGGCTTTCGCACAAAACACACCTATTATTTTACTCGATGAACCTACAAGCTTTTTGGACCTCAGGCATCAGGTTGAAATTTACGACTTGCTTAAAAAAGCCCAGCTCGAAAACAATAAAACTATCATCGCTATTACGCACGATATTAATTTAACTATGCAGTATTGCGAGAAAACACTGCTTTTATGTCCGGACAAAAACTATCATATCGGTGCAACTTTAGATGTTCTGACAAAAGATAAAATCGAACAGGCATTCGGTGTTAGAACATTGAAAGCTGATATCGGTTCTCGAAGCATCATAATGCCTGTAGGAAAATTTTTTAACACCACAAATTAAAACTCGCTTATAGTTCCGATAATATTTTTGACTTAAAACTTGTATCTAACGATTTATTAAGTACTTACGGAAGACTTGCAGTTTGCCCAAAAGTTATCTTTCCAAATTCGTCGGCTATAGATAAAACCAGCTATTAACTAAACACTGTAAAGATGTTATAATGCTTGTTTCGGCAAACAGTCGACTTTTAATATGGAGGCCGGTGAAGCATAGTGGCTGGTAAAAATAACAAAAATTCGGCAGAGAACCTTTCTCTGAAAGTAAAAAAAACAAACGGGCTTAAGGATTCTGATTTAGATTATTTCAGAATACTGCTTCTTGAAAAGCGCCGCGAAATAATCGGCTCTGTTAACGATATGGAATCGGGAACTCTGAAACAATCTCAAATAGATGCAAGCGGCGACCTCTCAAGCATGCCGATTCACATGGCTGACCGCGGAACCGATACTTTCGAACAGGAATTCTCGCTGGGCTTGGTAGACGGCGAAAAAAAAATACTCAAAGAAATCGACGAAGCTCTCGCAAGAATTCAGGATGGAACATTTGGTATTTGCCAGGGCAATGGAAAGGCTATCCCGATAGCAAGACTCAAAGCCAAACCTTGGGCAAGATACTGCGTCGAGTATGCAAGAAAAATGGAAAACGGGGAACCGCCCAAGCATTAAAATATGATTTATAGATGCCCAACCTGTAAAAAGAAGATTTCATACGATAGCAACCAAAAATCTGAGAATTCACGCTTTTTCCCTTTTTGCTCGGAAAGATGCAAGATGATTGATTTAGGGGCGTGGTTCGATTCGAACTACAAAATCTGTACCCCTCTGAATCCCTGCGAACCTGATAAAAATATCAGCGAATAAACCGGAACAGGTAAGATTTAATTGGCAAAAATTTCTCTTCAAAACCAATCCCAATGAACATATAATAACCACGATTGTAGTAATATCAAAGGTCTTAAGCATAGGATATTTTATTTGAAAGGAGGCAATATGGCCAATTTACAGACCGAGCCAAACTTCCTCGAATCCTGTATGTTTACAAAAATTTTTCAGACTTTTCGACTGTCGATTCATCCCAGCAAACTGGTTATCGCTTTCGGCGCCATAGCGATAATCGCTGTAGCAGGAACTTTGATGGATATTGCCAAAACGGTCGTTGTTAGACCTGACACTAACGGAAAAGTCACAGAACTGCAAATATACATGCACAATCCGGATAATGTCAAAACTTTTATACAAAACAACAAAGGTCTCGAAAAAGGCAGAGGTGTCTTTTCGGTTTTATGGTCGTTTGCCGCAGAAAGATTCGAGGGTACGGTAGATTCTTTGCTTAGACTCAACTTTCCCGGCGCAGTCGAAAACATCGCTCAATATACGACTGCCGTTTGCTGGGCATTTAGACATCATATGGTATACTGCGCAATATTCGGAATTATAAAACTGATTGTGATATGCATAGCCGGAGGTGCTATTTGCCGAATATCGGCACTGCAATTCGCACTCGGCGAAAAACCCGGCATTTCTGACGCTATTCTTTACAGTCTTAAAAAATTCCCCAGTTTTGCTGCGGCCCCGCTGGCACCAATTGGAATCAGTTTATGTCTGGGTGTGTTCATATTCCTTATTGGTCTTTTCGGAAATATACCCCGAGCCGGCGAACTTATCGTGGCTATCGGGCTGCCGTTGGCTCTTGTCGCAGGTACATTAATAGCAATCGTATTAATAGGAACTATAGGCGGTTTTAACCTGATGTTTCCGGCACTTGCCTATGATGGATTAGATTGTTTTGACGCTATAAGCCGTTCTTTCAATTACGTTTATTCCAAACCGTGGAGAATGGGTTTTTATACCGCTCTTGTTTCGGTTTATGGAGCAATCTGTTACATTTTCGTAAGATTCTTCGCGTTTTTAATGCTTTACTCTACACACTGGGCACTTCGTTTAGGGGTTTTTGTAAAATCATCCGGAGGAATGAATAAGATTGATACAATCTGGCCTCAGCCGGAATTTTCTAATCTAATTACCGCGCAGACAGACGCGGCTATTTGGAGCGAATCCGCAGGAGCTTTCATAATTTATTTATTTGTTCTTGTTGTGCTCGGGCTTGTTATGGCATTTCTGCTGAGTTTTTATTTCTCAGCAAACACAATTATATATGCCCTGATGAGAAGCCGTGTTGATAACACGCCCCTTGACGAAATACATATAACCGAAGAAAAAATTGAGTCCCTACAGCCTGACTCAGAAAAATCGGCTTCGCAGGATAAAACCGAACCTTTAGACAGTGGCCAATAAAATCTCGATAATTTTTCGATTATGACCGCCGCGGCTTTAATATTTAATAACTGGACATATAGTTGTCGTCGTAATACAATGCCGCAGTTTAACCGGCTAAGCCGTTGCCGAGTTCTATTCTTGACATATTCATAACTTGTTTGTATAATTGACGTTACGTGATTTGAACTATTATATGATAATGTTGTAGCAGCTTCAAAAAATGCCTCAAAGCGAATCTCATTCGACAAATTTAGGCGAATCAAATTCTCAGCCATACGCATCGGCGAGTTTGTTTCTAAAAATGCGCAGGCCGCTTATAATTCTTGCGCATATAATTGCTTTTGCTGCGTCGCTGTTTCTTTCATTTCTCGTAGCCAACTCTATGCAATTACGCACAGAATGGCTGGGCGAACAATACCCCGTTATGCTGGCATTGGTATTGGTGATTAAGGTCTCTATTTTTGGGTTATTCAAGCAGTATAGAGGCTGGTGGAGATATGTAAGCATTACCGATTTGTTCGACATACTAAGGGCTTCGCTGATAAGTACATTAATTCTCGTTGTGCTATGGTACTTAGCAATCAGTCAGCCTTTTGTCAGAAGAACTCCGTGGCTTGAACATCTGCCTGAGGTTAGTCAAGGCGTTTTCATGGCTGATATGTTCGGAACACTGCTGCTGCTGGCAGGCATGAGAATGCTTATCCGATTATATCATGAGGAATTCCGAACCGTAGAAACCGGCAGACTAAAAAGATTTTTGATTGTCGGAGCAGGTAACGCAGGCGAATCTCTGCTCAGAGAAATACACCGCATGCCCGTCGCCCAATACGAAGTAATCGGGTTTATTGACGACGACCCTGCAAAACAAGGTATGAGCATACACGGAATCTCGGTCCTCGGGAACGTCGACAGGCTTGCGGAAATCTGTAAAGAACACGAGGTCGATGAAATTGCAATTGCTATGCCTTCGGCAACACATCAGCAAATGCGTCATGTTATTCAGGTTTGCGAAGGCGCGAAGATACGCTTTAGAACCGTACCTTCGATTACAGATATCGCATCGGGCAAGTTCCGCGTTTCACAAATACGCGATGTCGATATCAATGACTTACTGGGCAGAGAGGCTGTTCAGCTTGACCTTCATCTAATAGAAGAATTTCTTCGCGGAAAAGTGATTTTGGTTACAGGGGCCGGAGGCTCTATCGGCTCGGAAATGTGCCGGCAGGTTTGTAATTTCGAGCCTAAGCTGTTATTACTCGTAGAACAAGCTGAAAACCCGCTTTTTATTATTGATAGAGAACTTCGCGAAGCATTTCCGAATATAGAAACCAAAGCCGTTATCTGCGATATTACGGATAAAATCAGAGTAGAGCAGCTTTTCGAGCAATACAAACCTCAGGTGGTAATTCACGCCGCGGCTCACAAGCACGTCCCGTTAATGGAAATTAATCCGGGCGAATCGATAAAAAATAATGTAATTGGAACAAAGGTAATGTCCGACGCTTCGGATAAATTCGGATCAGCAAATTTTGTAATGATAAGTACGGACAAAGCCGTTAATCCTTCTTCGCTTATGGGCTCTTCCAAAAGGATTGCCGAAATGTATATTCAGGACCTCGGCAAAACCAGTAAAACTCATTTTGTTACGGTTAGGTTCGGAAATGTACTCGGCTCTAACGGCTCGGTCGTTCCTATCTTCCGCAAGCAAATAGCCGATGGCGGGCCGGTAACGGTAACCCATCCTGAAATGAAACGTTATTTTATGACAATACCCGAAGCCAGCCAATTAGTGCTTCAGGCTGCTACAATGGGCAATGGCGGAGAGATATTCGTTTTGGATATGGGTGAGCCGGTGAAAATTGTCGATTTGGCACGCGAGCTTATCACACTTAGCGGGTTTAGACCCGGTGAAGATATTTCTATTGTATTCACAGGCACAAGACCCGGCGAGAAACTCTTCGAAGAGCTTTCAATCAAAGGGGAAGATATGGTTCAGACACGCCACCCGAAAATAGGTGTATGGAAAAATATACCTGCTGAAAGAGAAAAACTTCGCTCGGCAATTAACGAACTTGTAGCAATCGCACAAACTCAGGACCATTCGAAAATCATACGAAAAATCAAAGAGCTTATTCCTGAATATGTCGGCGACACTTACAGCCGCTAAATAAAATCACAATAAAAAAAGAGCCGTTTTTAAGGACGGCTCTTTTGATATTTTCAAATATTTCTTAATACTACTAATATTGCTCATCGGGATTCTGCCGCGGATGGGCGGATTCATAAACATCTTTCAGCTTTTTCGTTGTAAGATGCGTATACACCTGTGTCGTCGAAAGTGACTGATGCCCGAGCAGTTCCTGAACGCTTCTCAAATCTGCTCCGTTATTAAGCATATGCGTCGCAAAACTATGCCTTAGTGTATGCGGGCTGATTGAGGGGTCTAAACCGGCCATCTTAAGATATTTGTCCATCTTTCGTCTTACGCTGCGTGTACTAAGCCGCTTGCCGTGCTTATTAACAAATAAAATCTTCTGGTCAAAGTTCGAATTGTTCTGGGCTCTTTTATTTCTGTACTCCAGATAATGCTGAATAACCTGCAGTGCCGATGAACTGACCGGCGTAATTCTCTCTTTTTTGCCTTTGCCTCGGACATGGACAACCTCTCCGAGAAAATCAATATCATCCATATTCAAAGCTACCAGTTCACTAACCCTCATACCAGTACTATAAAGCACTTCGAGCATAGCACGGTCTCTGGCGCCGAGCCATCCGTCCATCGGCGGAGTCTCAAGCAATCTCTTGACCTGTTCGAATTCAAGAAACTTAGGCAGCTTCTTTTCCTGTTTGGGCGTTCGGACAGCCGTTACAGGATTCGAGGCAATGGTTCCTCTTTTAACCAAAAATTTATAGAAACTTCTAAGGGTTGCTAATTTTCGGGCTATGGTAGACTTGGAATACTGTTTGTCATTCAGTAACGCCATATATTCCCGAACAGAATTTACATCGACAGCCAGCAGCTTCTGGTCAAGCTTTGCCTCGGCCTGAACAGCCACAGCCGTTGCGGTGTGGTCACTATGCCCCGACATACCCGAATAATCACTGCTGCCGCCTGACTGCTTGGAACAAAGGTACTCAGCAAACTGAGTCAAGTCGGCACCATAGCATTTAGCAGTATGTTCTGAAAAATGCTTTTCGAATTTTAAATAACTAAGAAAATCCCTGACAATCGCGCTGTTTTCCATAATTAATCCACCTTTATTCAAGCTTATCTATTATCATGTCTTTTTGATGACCTGTTTTACGCTGTATCAATTCATCCGCTTCGCACATCAGCGACTGAGTGAGTTTAAAACTTAATACTGCTGCATCGAACCAATCGAATCCGGTAACAGGGTTTTTGGCTTGGTCAATTAATGCATCGAGAAGCTCGTCTTCACAACCGGCATCGTACCGGAAAATAAACTTTTGCGGTCCTTTGCTCAAAACCAGCTGCCTCTGTTTTTTTATCATTCCGAATCTTTCTAAACTAACAAACTTTTGTCTCTTCTTACTTTATCGGCCTATGAGCAAACGACTAAACCTGAAAATCGAATATTTTTGAAGAAATTTGATAAAATTGGCGGTAAGACCAAAATTATAAAGGTTTTATCGGCCAGAATCGACTGTCACTTTACAAAATAAGATGAAGGAAATGCTGTTTTATTTGAATATTTCAAAATTTTTAACGGACCTTGAAAAAGACGGCACCATCTTTTTGGGACTTTTCGATTAGTCCGCCTTGTATAAGAATCGCCAAATATTTCTCGGCTTCGTTGCGATGCAGCCCCAGAGAGGCACAAATATCTTCCAATGAACAAGGCCTGCGGCTTAATGTCGTTAAAATTTTCTCCTCATTGCCGCTAACATGCTCACCTTTTCGGCTGTATTCATAATCCGCAACAATTTCACAATTTTCCCCAAGCTGCGATGCGATTTCTTTCAACCTTTTATAATCGACTTTTTCAATATTAATATCGGCGGTCGGTCTAACCGCGGTATTAATCTGAACCTTATCCGGTTTAATCCGCTTTATACCGGAGCGAATGTTTGCCAATTGTTCCGGTGAAGTATTGAACGATTCGACTATAAATATCTCAAGCCATACCTGATTTTTAAACTCTTTTCTAAAAGCTTCTAACCCCGAAATTACGTTTTCAATACTGATACCGGGGTAGGGACGATTAATTTTAGAAAAAGTTTTTTCATCTGCTGCATCGAGAGAAGGTAAAACCACATCTGCTTCAAGGCATTGCCTTCTAACATCCGGGTCATTAAATAAAACTCCGTTAGTAAGAATTGCGACAGGTATTTTTGTAATCTTTTTTATGCCGGATATCAGCTTTGCTATACTAATATTGAGGGTTGGCTCGCCGGAACCGCTTAAACTAATGTAATCCGGATTGATACCTTCGGATAGTCTGGACTTAAGCTCTTCCAGCACATCATTAATGGGAACATACTCTTGTCTTTGAATCGTTGCTGTTGTTGTTCGGCCAAGCTGGCAATACACACAATCCAGAGGGCAAACTTTAAACGGAACAATATCAACACCCAGACTAAGACCAAGCCTTCTCGAAGGAACTGGTCCAAAAATATAACGTTTCTGCCGAGATGAATTATTTTTTGCGGACAATTTCGAATATTTCTTTGCAAATAGACAGTGTTTTTTCTACGGATTCGACCGGCATAACACAAGATGCGTCGGATTTAGCTTTATCAGGTTCGGTATGAACTTCCAGAAATAATCCATTTGCTCCGGCGGCAACCGCAGCCCTTGCAAGAATCGGAGCCATTTCCCGCTGTCCTCCGCTGGATTTTCCCAGACCGCCCGGACGCTGAGTACTATGTGTAGCATCAAAAACCACCGGACATCCGATTTCCTGCATAATTTTGATACCGGCCATATCATTTACAAGCCGATTATACCCGAAAAAAGTACCTCGTTCGGTCAAAAGCACTTTTTTATTGCCGCATTCGCGAACCTTTTCAACGGCATTTCGCATTTCTTCGGGTGAAAGGAATTGGCCTTTTTTGATATTTACACTTTTTCCGGTTTCAGCAGCTGCACAAAGCAAATCCGTCTGCCTGCATAGAAAAGCGGGTATTTGAAGACAATCCACAATCTTGCTTACCGGTTCGACTTGAGCGGTTTCGTGAATATCAGTCATAACCGGAACGTTAAATTTCGCCCGAACTTGCCCAAGAATTTCTAATCCTTTTTCAAGACCCGGCCCTCTATAGCTGGATATACTGCTTCGGTTAGCTTTATCAAAACTGCCTTTGAACACCAATCCTATAGATAATTTTTCACATATTTTCAAAAGCTGCTCAGCCAAATTCAGGCAAAGCTCAAGGTCTTCAATAACACACGGGCCGCTGATAAGAAATAACGCTTCATCAGCTCCTGCTGCAACAGGCCTTTTAACAGCAGGTAAATTTCCGATTTTATCACCTATTACAAATGCGTTTTTAGCTGTCATAAATTAAAATCTTTTCAAAATTGTTCTTTTATTTAAATAATCTTAAAAATCTCTCCCTGAATCCGGCAGGTTTTGCTCCCGGAGGAACTAAAAAGTTTACAGCTTTAGGTACAATCTCAATTTCTACAGGTAATGCCGGTCCCGGGTCGCCGTCTATCTCTGTAAAGACATTTTGATGTTCTGAGCTTATCTTAATCTTTTTCCCCTGTCTGTATACTACATCATGATGTTTTAAATGCTGCTTGAATACCGTAAGAACCGAATGCTTTATCAGGCAGGTTCTTGACTGGCAGGCATATACACAGACATCGAGCAATCCGTCGCTAAAATCCGCCCGCTGAAGTATATTCAGCCCCAAAGCGTATCGGGAAATATTGCCCACAAATACTATTCCGCGGCCTTCAAAAATAACCTCCGAATCTACTTCAACTTTAACAGACTCATATTTATACGCCCAAAAAGTCCGCCAAATCGGCCAGAAGTAATCGAGATACGTTATGTGTCCATTGCGCTCGCGGCTGATACGTCTTACAATATCACCGTCGAAACCAAATCCGGCGATGCATGTAAAACACCTGCCGTTAATCCGGCCAAGGTCCATAGTTTTTATACAGCCGCCTTCGAACGCTTTTACAACGGTCTGCAGTTTTCTATCAAAACCAAGCTCGTTCGCCAGAAGATTCTCCGTTCCCTGCGGAACAATCAAAAGCGGCTTATTAGTTCCTTCAAGACCATGGGCAACTTCTCGAATAGTACCATCACCCCCTGCCGCCACGACCAAGGCACAGTTATAATCCACCGCGGCTTCGGTCGCAAATTCACAAGCATCACCAAGAGAATGCGTAAGCTGCGGACGAACTTCAAAGCCCTTATTGATTAAATACTTTTCGAGGGGACCTATTCGAAATCGGCTGCTTTGCGCTCCGGACTTCGGATTTACAATAAAAGCTATATATCCGTCTTGCGGTTTCATAATTTATCAAATCAAAGCTGTCGCTGAAGATGCATCATTTTCACAGGACAATATTGACCAGCCTTGATTTTATTATAATCACTTTTTTCGGGGTTTTGCCGTTCAAAGCGGCTGCTACTTTTTCACTGCCGAGAACAAGCTCTTTTATTTTCTGTTCGTCTAAATCGGCAGGGACTAATACTCTGTCCTTTATTTTACCATTAATCTGTACTGCAAGCTCTATTTCTTTTTCTTTTATAAGATTCCGGTCGTATTCAGGCCAGCTTTCATAAACGAGGCTTTGACTATGGCCGAGTCTAAACCAAAGCTCCTCTGCCAAATGCGGAGCGAAAGGAGCAAGTATAAGGGTGAACTTTTCCATAACTGATTTAGGTCTGACAGTCTGTTTTATCAGATGATTTGCCAATATCATCATCGCGCTGATAGCGGTATTAAATCCGAAGCTATCTATATCATCACTGACTTTTTTTATCGTCTGATGAAGCAGACGCAATGTTTCTTCATCACCGTCAGAATCCTGAATCTCTTTGCACAATTGTCCGTTTTCCTCGTTCACCGCAAGCCGCCAAACTCTTTGCAAAAATCGATGCACCCCTTCGACGCCCTGCATACTCCACGGCTTGACAGCTTCCAGAGGCCCCATAAACATTTCATAAAGTCTCATCGAATCAGCTCCGTAGTCAGAAATCACTTTATCAGGATTGACCACGTTGCCGCGGGACTTGCTCATTTTCTGGCCGTCTTCACCGAGAATCATTCCCTGATTAATCAGCTTTTGGAACGGTTCTTTAGTGCTGACATAACCTAAATCATAAAGAAGCTTATGCCAAAATCGCGAATACAAAAGATGCAGCACCGCATGTTCGGCGCCGCCTATATATAAATCCACATTCATCCAGTATTTTTCTTTTTCGGGCGAGCAAAAGATTTCGCTGTTCTTCGGGTCGATATAACGAAGATAATACCAGCAGCTTCCTGCCCATTGAGGCATAGTGTTTGTCTCGCGTCTGCCTTTAGTTCCATCGGGCAAAGTAACATCAAGCCATTGTTTTGCTTTGGCCAAAGGAGGTTCGCCGGTGCCGAGGGGCTTATAATCTTCAAGCTCGGGTAGCATCAAAGGCAAATCTTTTTCGTCAAGCCCGACCACCCTGCCGTCGTCAGTATGTACGATAGGAAACGGCTCGCCCCAGTATCTTTGTCTGGAAAACAGCCAGTCACGAAGTTTGTAATTTATGGCTTTTTTACCGAGCCCCTGCTGTTCGAGCCAATTTGTAATTTTTTCTTTGAACTCTGATGTACTTAAACCGTCGAATTCCCCGCTGTTTATTGCCTTGCCGTCACCCGGATAACAAGCCTTGCCGGATTTGACGTCTTCGGCAATAGCGGCATCATTCGGCTCAACAACAGCAATTATCGGCAGGTCGAATTTCTTGGCAAATTCGAAATCACGTTCATCATGAGCAGGCACCGACATAATTGCGCCGGTTCCGTAGCTAATCAAAACATAATCGCTTATCCAAATCGGAATCTTTTTATTATTAACAGGATTTACCGCGAATGCGCCTGTAAATTCGCCGGTTTTTTCTTTAGCAAGGTCAGTCCTATCCAAATCACTTTTTCGGGCAGCTTCTTCTCTGTATTTTTTAACCGCATCCTTTTTGTCAGCGGTAGTGATTTTTTCAACAAGAGGATGCTCCGGCGCAAGTACCATATAAGTAGCGCCGAATAAAGTATCCGGTCTTGTTGTAAACACGCGGATTACATAATCGTGACACGGCCATCCTGGCCGTGATTCCACGGGCTGGAAGCCCGTGCCACTTGGTACTCTAAAATCGACTTCGGCTCCGATGCTTTTTCCAATCCAGTCAACCTGAAGTTTTTTGATTGATTCGGACCAGTCCACCTCCGCCAAATCATTAAGAAGTCTCTCGGCGTACTTTGTAATTCTAAGCATCCACTGCCGCATAGGTTTGCGTATTACAGGATGACCGCCTCGTTCGCTTACGCCCCCAACCACTTCTTCGTTCGCAAGAACAGTCCCTAACTCAGGACACCAGTTAACCGCGACTTCGGCTTCATAGGCAAGACGATGCTCATCGATATACTGCTGTTTTTGCCGTTCGTTCAGACCATGCGGGATATCTAATTGCTCAATGGGTTTTGCCTTTTGCTCTTTTTCATCGAAGCAGCTGTTGAACAATTTCAAAAATATCCACTGCGTCCATTTATAATAAGCAGGGTCTGTGGTATTTACCTCCCTGTCCCAGTCATAACTAAATCCGAGCGACTGAATCTGCCTGCGCATATTATCAACATTTTTCTGCGTCGTTTCTTTCGGAGGTGTTCCTGTTTTCACAGCATACTGCTCGGCAGGCAATCCGAAAGCATCCCATCCCATAGGATGAAGGACATTAAACCCTTTCATTCGTTTGTAGCGAGCTACTATGTCACTGGCCGTGTATCCTTCGGGATGTCCGACATGAAGCCCCTGCCCGGAAGGATAGGGAAACATATCGAGAACATAATATTTCGGCTTGGAACGGTCTTCGTCAACCGCCCGAAAAGTACGATTATCCTGCCAGTACTTTTGCCATTTGCTTTCTATATAATTAAAATCATAACCGCTTTTGTTTTCAGCCATTAATCTGTGACTCCCGTGTTGAAATTAGAGATTACGCCCGGCATGAGGGCACTGAGCATCTGAACAGCTCATGCAGCGTTTCGATTCGCCCTGTTTGACCTGTGCTGAAAAAACAGAGAACTGTTTTTCCATCTTCTTGCCGCCGCAGTTAGGACAGGTTTTAGGGCTTTTGTCTGAATTTCTCTCAAAATGCTCGATTATTTTTCCGCATTTAGAACATCTATATTCGAATATCGGCATCCAATAATACCTTAGTATTTAACTCAAAATCGAAATGGTTATAACTGCGATAACCGTCCTATAACAAGGAAATCCGGTATCGGATTATAGATTAAACCTCCGCCCGCGTCAAGAATCAGTGTTTTCCCACGAAAACCTCTTTACATCAAAAACCGCCTCTTTATGTGAAAAACGGCGAAACTGGTTATCGACATCGGCGCTAAGGGTTTTACTTACGGAAAACCTTATTTTTAAAACATTTAACCTTCTAATGAAGGCCTTTTTTATGTCCGAAGATAATGCTGGTTTTGTTGAAGCTAACGATTTTAACGAATATTGCGGATAAGACCTTATGGCAGAACACAAAATTTGACTGCTAAGGCATAATTAAAATGGAGAATAAAAATGAAATTGTGCAAAAAAACATCACAGTTTCACAAAGGTAAAAGCAATATTTTGCTTATTTGCCATATCCTAATAATGGCCTTATTAACCGTACAGAGCTATGCAGGATTGGTTTACATAGACACCGAATCATCTACATGGCTTGGCACACCGACAATTTCTACAATAGACTTACCCTTAGCCTCTACTACCAAGGACGCCACTGTCAGCCCTGTCTATATGATAGGCCAATCCTTTACAGTAGGTTTAGATGACCCGCTGGTTCTTGATAAAATAGCTATTATGGGTGACGGCGGCCAAACCTACACTAATATTCGCTTAGTTGATATTACAGACCTTGTTGTAGGAGGAGTAACGCCCACAAGTTATCCTGCAGGCGAAGATCTTTTACCTAATATTACAAGCTTAACTATAACGGCAACATTAGATTCTGTCAGAGAATTCGATTTTACCGACGATGACGAAATAGTCCTGCAAGCCGGACATACTTATGTATTCGAACTTGTAAGCAATAATGCAAGCAGCGGATTCTGGTGGCATCGTTTAAACTTTGGTGGAAGTGTATATGACGGCGGTGATTTTTATGTCGCACTAAACGGACCGAATAATGACAGACAATTTCGCTGGGGTGAAGACTGGAGAAGAGATTTGGCTATGGCCGTTTATCTTATCGGCGGCTTTAACTGGAGTGGAAATGCAAACAATTCATGGAACAACCCTGACAACTGGAGAGGTCATACTGTACCAGAAGATTCCATCGGGGAAATATTAACCTTCGGCAACAGAGACGACGGAGACAGAGTCTTAACCGATGTCGATGGTGCTTATACAGATATACCAACTATTAGCTTTTCAGGTGCAAGGGGAAACTACACCATAACCGGAACGGGCAGTTTCGATATCGACAGCGGAGGTATTGTCGGTCTTGGCGACGGCGGACACACGCACACACTTAATATAGAGTTTGTCAGCAACGCCGGTGATGGAATTGTATTTAACGGCAGCGATAATATTGTTCTCGAAGGGATAGTATCAGGTGACGGTGGAATAACAAAACAGGGTTCTGCATATTTGCAGCTGAATGGAATTAATACGTATACAGGCGACACAACTCTAACGGCCGGCAGATTGATATTGAACGGAGAGATTGCCAGTAATGTTACGGTAAACGGCGGAACATTTATGGGAACAGGTCTTGTTTCCGGCCATAACCTGACCGTCAACAGCGGCGGCTCTGTGGCCCCGGGCAATAGTATCGGTACACTTACGATAGACGGAGATTTCACTCTGTCTAACGGCGCGATATTTGACGCTGAGGTTTTGAAAGTCGGAGCCGTTCTGGACAGTGACTTGCTTGATGTTTCAGGCACAGCTACACTCGAATTAGGCAGCACTATTCGTGTTATTAATCTTAGCGCACCAAAAACTATTACAGACGGCGACACATTCACAATCATTACCGCCGGCACCATCGATGATGACGGTGTTTCAGTCATTCATAACTCGGTGATTCTGAGTTTTACAGGCGAAGTGGTTGGTAATGATTATATTTTAACCGCCGACGCGAAAGATGTGTATTCAGAAAATAATTTCGCCCTTTTGTCGGCTGTTAACGAGGATTATCTCACTGCTACCGGTGATTTTGCCAATCTCATAGCCATACTGGATGCCCTCGGTGATGCAGCAGTCAATTCGGCTGCAGAAGCACTAAGCCCCAGTATGCACGGCAGCGTAAGAGATTTCAATATTAGAATGGCTCAGAATCTAACAGGAGATTTAACAAGCTATCTCGGTGCGAGACGCCGAGGAACAGAGTATATGGCCAGATTCGATGTTCTTCGCCAGAGCGACCTTCTGCTGGCGGATGCTTCAGGAAATCCTGATTTGCTTACGCAGGTAGTAGGAGAAACAGAAAGACTAAGACAGCGCCACGAAGATGCAAGCAGAGAAATCCACACATTCTTCAGACCGTTTGGTGTGTGGTCCAGCCAGTCTTCGGGCAAAGAATTTACAGGCTATACGGGACAATCATTCGGTACACATTTCGGATTTGATAAAATATTCCGTGATAATTGGATTTTAGGTTTGGGCGGCTCATATACACATTCCTGTCTTAACTTCGATAAAGGTGCCGGAGAAGCACAAATCGACAGTTTCAGAATCGGGCCTTATGCAAGCTACTTTCAGGACAGATGGTATGTAGACGGCTCGGTTACTATCGGTTATCACATTAATAAAACAGAAAGGGATATACTGCTTCCGGGAATCGACCGCACAGCCAAGGCAAAATATGACGCATGGGATGTTTCAGCATATGTAGGAACAGGCTATGACCTTGATTTCTGGAAATGGACTCTGACGCCTTCGGCTTCTATACAATATACACGCTACCGTAATCAAAGCTTCGTCGAAACAGGCGCCCAAGACATCGGAATGGATGTCGAAGCAACAACCCAGCAGTCTTTGCTTTCACGCTTGGGGCTTCGACTTTATACAGTAACGACATTATACGATTTCAAGCTTGCGCCGGAATTGTTCGTAGGCTATTCGTATGAATTTATGGGACAGGAAAATATCAGGTCACGTTTTGTAGGCGGTACTTCTAATTTTACGACAAACATTGACAACGAACGCAACGACAGCTTCTTTTACGGTGCCGGAGTCAGCGGTCTGCTCGGAAATAAGACTTCGGCTTTCTTCCGCTATGAATGTGAAACTTACGGCGGAAAAGACTCGACTGCAATGAAGGCCGGTTTGACAATTATATTCTAAATTAAAGCTGCCTGATAAACAGCTCTATTGCGAATCATCGCTTTTTACAAAACCGCCGGCTCCAAGCTGGCCGCAGGCAGCTTTGATTTTTCGCCCCATTTTAAAACGGATTGAAGTTTCAAAACCGGACTTTTCAAGAACAGCCCCAAACCGCTTAATCTCAGCAGGTTCGGTACCTTTAAGCTCACAGTTAGGATGAGGATTATACTCAATCAGATTTATATTGCAGATTAAACCCTTCAGCAGCTCTGCAAGCCTGCGAGCGTCTTGAATGCTGTCATTTAGACCTTTGAGCATCACATACTCAAATGTTACTCTGGCCTTGGTATTTGACTGATAAAATTTAACCGCATGCATCACATTTGAAATAGGATACTTCAGATTGACCGGCATAAGCTTTGAACGAACTTTGTCGGTACTGGCATTTAATGAAACCGCCAGCCTTGGGAATATATTTTCTTGGGCCAATCTTTTTATGCCGTCTATCTGACCGCACGTGCTTATAGTCTGACGCCGAACACCGATATTTTTACCGTTCGGCTCGTTCAAAATCCGTATTGCTTTTAAAAGGGCATCGTAATTATTCAAAGGTTCGCCCATGCCCATATAAACCACGTTGGTGATTTTCTCGCCGCAATCTTTGGTTATAGCATTGAACTGGTCGACAATTTCCGCTGCGGTGAGATTTCGTTCGAACTTAACTTTTCCGGTCGCACAGAAAACGCAATTCATCGCACAGCCGACCTGAGTTGAAATACAAACCGTTTGCCGCTGAGAACTCGGCAAAAGCACCGATTCAATCCTACTTGCGTCACTTAATTCGAAAAGATATTTAGCTGTTCCGTCCGAATCAATCAGTTTGTCTGCGATTTTAATCTGAGAAATGAAATACCCGTCTGAAAGCAGTTTTTCTCTCAAAATCTTGCTTAGCGGGGTAATCTGATTAATATCATTAACATTTTTTGTGTGGATGAAACTGAAAATATACTTCGCGAGATACTTCTGAGAACCAAGCCCTGCTATAATTTTCTCCAACTCACTTAGCGTTTTATTCTTGAGGTCTTTTGTCATTCTTCACAATTACCTTGTAAGCCAGCCGCCGTCAACAGGCACTATCGAGCCGTTCATATATGATGATGCTTGCGATGCCAGAAATACCACAACTCCCATCAAATCTTCAGTATCGCCCCATCTTGCCGCAGGAATCCTTTCAAGAATAGCTTTGCTTCTGGCGGCATCGGCTCTTAGCGGAGCGGTATTATCAGTCGCCATATAACCGGGAGCTATCGCGTTGACGTTTATATTATATTTAGCCAATTCGTTCGCCATCAGTCTCGTAAGGCCCGCTACCGCGCTTTTCGAAGCCGTATAAGAAGGAACAAGAATCCCTCCCTGAAAGCTCAGCAAAGAAGCTGTGTTAATTATCTTTCCGCCTCGGTTCTGCTTGATAAAAACTTTTGCAACAGCCTGACTTAAAAAGAAAAGTGTTCGGATATTGATATTCATAACATCGTCCCAGTCTTTTTCGCTGAACTCTACAAACGGCGCGCGGCGGATTATACCGGCATTATTTACAAGAATATCGATTCCTCCGAATTTATCGACCGTCGTATTTACAATCTGCTCGACACAGTCTTTCGAGCTTAAATCGGCTTTTATTGTGATACATCGCCTATTCAATTTTTCGATTTGTTTTTTAGATTCGCTCATATCGAGAATATCAACCAGAGCAATATCCGCTCCCGCTTGAGCAAGCCCCAAAGCCATAGCCTGCCCCAGCCCTCGCGAAGAACCCGTAACAATCGCGATTTTTCCATCGAGCTTGAATTTTTCCAGAATCATTTTCTAATTCCTTTTTTTAACGCAACTGGTCTAATGAAAATCCCTGCATATCCGTAAATGCCTGATTTTCTCCGCCCATCGCCCAGACAAAACTGTAATTTCTCAGTCCCGCTCCGCCGTGAATCGACCAGCTCGGCGACAAAACAGCCTGTTCGTTGCGAATTATAATGTGTCTGGTCTGGTCTGGTTTGCCGATAAAATGCGATACAACCGAATCATCGCCAACATTAAAATACATATAAACTTCAGTTCTTCTCGCGTGGGTATGACCGGGCATAGTATTCCAGACATTGCATTCAGCCAGCTCCGTAAAACCCATTACAAGCTGACAGCTTTTGACGGCATCAGGGCGAATGCACTTATAGATTGTTCTTTTGTTGCAGTTTTGATTGCTGCCAAGCTCAACCTTCTCAGCCTCTGACTTTTTAACCAAAACTGTCGGATAGGACGCATGGGCAGGATAACTTACAAAATAAAACTTTGAGGTCTTTTTGCTGTCGCCGCTTTCGAATTTTATCTCTTTGCTGCCCTTACCTATATAAAGCATATCCTTGTTATCAAGCTGAAATTTTTTACCGTCCACCGTAACATTCCCGGATTCACCGATATTAATAACTCCAATCTCGCGCCGCTCGGCAAAATATTCACTCGCAAGCTCTTGGCCTGCTTCTAATGCCAGAACATTCTTAACAGGCACAGCCGTACCGATTATCGCCCTGTCATCGAACGAATAAACTAAATCAATCTTGTCATGACTGAAAAGTTTATCCAAAAGAAAACTCTCTCTGAGCTCCTGCGAATTCATTCTTTCGAATCGCACGGAATCGGCGGTATATCGCATTTCCATTTTTCAGGCCTCCTTTATAACTAAACTCACTCAACGCCGATAATTATACCATCGGGCGGGCTCTTTTGCACAACTGAAATGGCACACCCCACGGGTCTCGAAGCGTGATTAAATGTGAACCGTCATCCATCTTAAGCTCCTCCACTACCGAGGCTCCTGCGGCGACTAACTTTTCTTTCAGCACCGAAGGCTCTGTTACGGCAAACGCAAAGTGGAATCGAAGCGGGTGTTCCGCAAAATGCTCCGGAATCGCCGAGGCAGGATTGGTGTAAATCTCTATCATTACCTGTCCTCTTTCATCAGCCAGAAAATGAGTCTGATTCATAGGAACAGCCCTGACAATCTTCATATTGCAGTTTTTGACATACCACCTCGCCATCGCCGCTGCATCAGGAACGTTTATCCCAAAATGCTCGAATCGCACAATAACCTCCCGTTTAGTATCTAAAATTGCTTACCTGTTAATGTGTATAACCTTTGCACCATCAAAACCGTTAAATTTTGTCGAAGATGCTATACTGTAAGCACCGATGTTTTCGGTGTAAAGATAATCGCCGATTTGCAGATTACCCGGAAGCTGCTGAGAAACAGAAACTTTGTCGAAACTATCGCAAGTCGGGCCTACAACAGCGCAAACCTCCGTCCTGCCCCGTTTGAAAGCCTGAAAATTCGGAACCCAATGGTCAAAAACAATCCCTGAAAACGTATGATAAACGCCATCATTTATATGATAGAAAATCTTGCTGTCACGGCGGGCTTTACCGATTATTTCCGAAACCAGCGTCGCCGTCGTAGCAACCATAAATCTGCCCGGCTCGGCTATGAGTTCTACATCCGCAGGAAACAGCCTTTTACATTCGGAATCTATGATTTGGGCAAGCTGTTTAAATTGGGGCACCTGTGAATCGTAAGGCACAGGGAATCCGCCGCCTATATCGACTATTTTCGTATTATAGCCTTTCTTTCGGCAGTCGTGAAAAATCTCCGATGTTATCTGCAATGCTGAAGTATAATTATTAAAATTCGTACACTGGCTGCCGACGTGAAAACTTAATCCTTCGACTGCCAGACCCGCATCGAATGCTTGTTTTATCAAAGCCATCGCGTCGCCGGGTTCTGCTCCGAATTTGGAGCTCAGTTCAACCTGCGAACCGGTATCCGGAACCTTCAAACGAAGGACAAGCCCGGCTGTCGGACAATATTCTTTTATTTTCGTTACTTCATCGGGATTATCATAAGTAACAAGGGGTTTATACTTTTTTATTTTTTTAAGAGTATCCCTGTCTTTGATTGTGTTAGAAAAGATTATTTTATCCCAGATGAAGAAATATTTTTCCTTCGGCCTGAAATGCTTCAAGTACTCATACACCTGCATAAATTCATTGTATGAAGCTACATCGAAGCTTGCCCCCTCTTTAAACAGAGTTTCGATAATCTGCTGATTTGAGTTGGCTTTGACTGCAAAATATGCCTGAACCCGAGGCAGATGCTTATTAAAAACCTTGTAGTTTTGTCTTAATTTATCATGGTCGATTATAAACAGCGGCGTCCCGTGTTTTTTTGCTAATTTAATCAGTTCTTTTTTCATTTCTTAAACTAATTCCCAAGTTTCATAATTAATGTTTTCAGCTTTTCGACTTCCGTATTATTTTCAAGATACGATTTTATGAGCTTTTGATGCAGCTCGGCACCTCTGTCGTATAACCTTTTTAATTTCTTGGGTTTGGCAGACTGGAGCGTATAAGCAACCAGAATCGGAAAAGCCAAAGTAACGTCAAGATAGGCTGTTACTGTTTCATCTAATTTGGTCGGGTCGATTTTACCCCAGCTTGCCGCTTCTGAAGGCGGAGCACCCGATAAGCCGCCGGTATCCGGCCTTGCATCGGTTATATTAATATCATAATCCTGCCCTACTTCCGGTATCATCAGAACTTCCTGAATTTGCGGCTCGGTCTGGAGCATAAAATTCTTCGGGCTGCCGCCTCCGATAAGAATCACAGCCGTTTTGCCTTTTTCATAACGCTTGGCATTCAAAATTATAGCTGTCGATTCGTTTACATCGATGCTCGGATTGATTTTTAACTTAAATTTATCCTTAAGGTTCAGAGCGTCAGCTAAAAGCTCCACCCCCGCCACATTCATTCCGATTGTCGAATCGCCCGGCGACGACGTAAAAACAGGTATCCCGTTTCTATAAGCCGCAGCTAAAATGCTCACCTGACCTAAATTATTTTTCTTTTCGTATTCATCGAGAATTTTCCCGAGATGATGATAAAATTCCCTTGTTCCCATTTCCTTTTGAAATTGCGGCTGAACGAGTATTTCTCGGAGGATACGGTCGGTTTCCATTAGAACATCTTCATAATCAAATAGAATATCATAGATTCGCGTTACGCCCTTATCTCGCAGGTCGCTGTCGTTCACATTATGGCTGCCGCGAAACATCGGCAGGTTCAAAGCGTAGTGCATATCGTGATACATATTCGCGCCGGTCGCCACTAACCAGTCAACAAAGCCGTGATTCATCAGCGGTATGACTGTAGAAGGCCCCAGCCCTGCCGGAGTTAACGCCCCTGCCAAGCTTAAACCGATAGTAACATCCTCCTGAGAATATTTTTCTTTCATTAAATGACAGGCAGCCCTTAACCTGCCTCCGTTATAAGCGTCTAAATTATCTATCAGCGTAAGCACATCGGTATTTTTGCTGATAGGTTTGGGTAAAATTCTTTTCCCGGAAAGGTATTTTTGCTTGCCCGGACAATTTGGCTTTTTGTGTTCCATTTTTCGCTTCCTGTATAAAAAAATTAAGACTTCCCTGAATACTTGCGGGGATTCTAACAAAAAAAGTACGACTGCTCAAAAGTTAAAATAAATACTGCGATCAGATTGTTTCTATTCAGAAAAAAACATAAATCAATACTGTCGCCTCGTCAAATATTTTTAATCTTAACTCCTTGTCCAAAAAAGGCTTATACTTTAGCCAACTTCAATAACTCTGTGCCTGTTAAAAGTAAACAGCTAATCATTGCTGCAAATCTAAAAAGCTTGATATTCAGCGAAAAACACACGAAGATTTAAAGTTTATAAGCCGATTAAACTTCTAATTGCCGATTATCTGCAATAAATAGAAAAATGCAATAAAATCACAGACAGACCGAGAAAAACAAGGTTTTTAGCTGGTTTTCTTGCGATTAGAGTGGTTTTAGGCTATACTTACAGCCGGCAATTAAATTTAAATATTAATTCCTCTTGTTCTGTTGCGAGGGTAGCTTGGCTTAGGTTTGGGTTTATGAACGAGGAAAATGCAAACTATAATGAAAATATTGCCGCAGTTACCAAGATTTTCGAGGAACACGGAGAATTCATCCGTAAAATTATAAGCTATAAAACAACCGATAAATCTCTGATAGACGACCTATACCAAGACCTATTTCTGTCACTCGCTGCCAACCCTGTGGCACTGACAGGGCCTGAACTCAAGGCATTTCTTTATCGTTCGATAATAAATGACATCCATGATTCCGGCCGCCGGGTCAAAAATTATAGGAATTTGCTAAATAAATATGCTGAAAACCATAAATTTTCAGTCAATAAACATCTCTCCCAAAACGCTTATAATGAGGAAAGAGTGGAAATCATAATGAAAGACGCTTGGGGTAAGCTATCACCCAAAGAAACTAATGCGATTTCTTTGCGATATATCGAAGGATACAGTATCGCGGAAACGGCAAGTATAATGCGGGTTAAACCCGCTTCGGTTAGCAGATATATTTGTGTAGGACTGAAAAAATTACGTGAATGTTTGGGTCATACTGAACGGGATTGTGTATGAGCGAAATAAATAAAAATCAGATTTGCACGGAAGCAGAGTTATTTTTCCTAAGCATTATTTACGGCTCTGAATACGGCCAAGTGCCGCAGCATATTCAAGAGCATATTTTAACATGCAGTATTTGTAAAAATCGAATAGATGAGCTCAAAAATAATCTGCAGGAAAAAGATGGTAGCCTTCAAGATAGCCAATCGCAAATACAATCGACTCTTAAGGTGCATTTAAACTACGCCGGTCAAGAAGTAGGCTGTGATACGGTTAAACCCTTTTTGCCCGATATGTTAAAGCAAAAGATTTCCGTTCCGACCCCGATAACAGTGCATATCGACAGATGCCCCGCCTGCCAAAAAGACCTTGCCGCAATCGAAGCGATGCGGCTTAAAGATAAACAGCTTGAAATATTAAGCTCTGCTTTGAGTTCCAAAACAAATGAAGATTGTGCGACCCAAACCGATATTGCCCAAGCAATACAGCTATTTATAAATTTCGAATTTGATAAAATTTCGCCGCAATTGCTCGAACACTTATGCGGCTGCCGTTTATGTCAGTTATTAATTCATAAGGCAAGAGCGAAAAAACTTCAAAATTTACAGCCAAATAACAATTCAATATGCGAATCTGTTTCGGATTCGGATTTGTTTGATTATTTATTGCCGGACAAAATCGCCTATCAAAACAAAACACTTATTGAACATCTTAGACAATGCCCTGTGTGCCTTGGCAGACTGCAAAAAATACATGAGGAAATTTACTCAATCTGCAATAGGCTTGAATCAGCAATTAAAACAATCTATAACCTCAGCGGCGACAAGGATTTAACTGCAAGTGCAGCAGCCGCAGACACTTATGAAGGATTCCCAGTCAACGTCCAGACAATAATTTCCTATCGTAACATGAAAAAGCATTGGTCATTTGCCGGTATTGCAAAAGGCGTAAAATATTTGACAAAAATCGCTGCCGCTGCGGTGATTATAATGGCAGTTTCGATTTTAATTTACAATATACCGTCCGCTACCGCTGTTAGCATCGAGCAGGTATATCAGGCAATTCAGAAAGCTGTTAATATTCATATTACAAGATACACTCCGGACAGCATTGAACCTATTCAGGAAAGATGGATTTCTAAATCATTAAGACTATATATTTTAAAGACTTCCGAAGGCACTGCTGTTTGGGATTTGTCCAATCGAAAACACATCCTTAGGGCCAAAGACAGCCTCGCTACTGAAGTGTTTTCACTTTCTGAAACAGCCATAAATAATATTAGACAAAAAATCACAGGTCCATTAGAACTGACGCCATTTGAGAATATTTCTCAGATTCCAGCCGATGCCAAATGGAACAAAATCAATGGCGTCTATCTCGAAGGCTCCGATGTTTATGAGCTTCTATGGACACGGATTACACAAGGACAATCATTGCTTGCTTTTAAATGGCGCGTATATATCGACAAACAAACACAACTGCCAAGTAGGGTAGAGCTTTATCAAAAACTGCCGGATGAAGCTGAATATAATTTAATAACGGCTAATGAAATTAAATACTTATCTGACGAGGATATAATTAATCTGCTTGGCGAGTTAGGACTTGAAAAGCATATTACATGGAACCCCATAATGGAATACGATTTGTATATCCATCATTGAGTTTATCGACAAAAACAGAATCGGCAGATAGCGATTCGAGATGTCCGTCGGCAAAACCGGCATTAATCTTTTTGTTCAAATGTCTTCCGTAAACAGCGTCATATTCCATTCCCTGCCAAATCTCTTTCTTTCGGTTAACCGTTAATCCCGGAATATAACTGCAATCCTCAAATCGACCGCTGTTCAGCCTACCGGCCGGATACTCCGTTACATGCCACCAGTTAATAAGACTATAACCGGCATCGGCTATTAGTAAAGTTTCGCCCGGATTTCTTATATTTTCCAGCCTAACCGGCGTGCCGCTAAACTCCGGCCGGCTGATGCTGTCGGGTGCGCTTTTAAAGAGAGACTGATTTACTCCGTAGTTACCGCAGAGCATATTACCGGAAAAAACAGGGTCTTTTAAACGATTCGACGGACACCACAAAATACTCTTTTCTCCCTGCCAGTCCTCGTAAATCCCCCCGATAAAATTAAACCACCACCACCCAATTTTATCATATCGCGGATTGCCGGCATATCCTCCTTTGGGCATAATTAACTGTTGATTATTAAACCCATAAGGAAGAGAATTGTTTGTATTTCCATAGGCTGAAAAAGCTAAAATTAGCTGTTTTATGTTATGGGCACACTTGACGGCTTTGGCGTGTTCTTTTGAATTGCGCAATGCAGGGGATAATATCGCCAGCAACAGCGCCAGTATTGATACAACTATAATCAGCTCGATAACTGTAAAGCCCGTTCTCCTCATAAACTGTGATTTTACAAAGAAAACGGGCTTTTGTCAAACTATGTTTTAAATGAAAAAAGGCAACTATAATTAACTCTGATTGCCTGTTGGTTTTAATTAAATCCTACAAACAGGCCCTTATCCAATATTCCGTCCAAGTTCCTGTGACTTTACACCCATCGGGATTAAATAAATCGTTTACACACGGAGTGGTTATATAACGAATCATCCATTTTGATGAGCAGCTTCCGCTTTCTGCAGCCTCACAGCCCCATCTTTCGGACCACTCGATATAAAGACTTTCACAACTGCCGCCTATATACTCGCAGAACGCTACGTCATATTGCTGAAGCAGTTTTGTACAGCTATAACCTGCACCGCCAACCATAGATGAAAGCTCCGCCCCCGAAACTTCTTTAAAATCCCCTCTGATACTGCCGCCGGATATTACCAAAGCTATACCCGTAGTCCAGTCCATATCGAAAAAGTTCAAGTCAGCACGGTCATAAAATTTTCTGCTGGGCATATCAACCAAACGCACCGAGTACTGGTCAATGCTCTCCATCACGACAAAATGCTTCTTCTCAGGCAGATAAAAGATTATCTGCTTATCGGAAAGCATTTTTACAGTCTCGATATCAGTCTGTATTACCTTGCAGTCTAAACCAAGATTACGGATAAAAGACTGTATTGCCTCGATACTTGTCGTATTATCTTTTTCATCGACTAAAGCCGCGAGTTTTGCATTATCAACTTGAACTCCCAGCCTTGATAAGGCGAATTTTACCGCACCTGTCGCACAATTTTGTTTTTGCTGCCCTTCTCTGGTATCAAAAGCGAGTTTTTCGCCGAGAAGAGCTTCGGTATCAGCTGTCTTCGAATGACTATATATTAAAGAATGCTCGCTAATCGGCGATGCATATTCGATAATCGTATCGTCTTCGTAATCGACCCTAAAGGCCTCGGCTTTTGGAACTGCCGCGTCAATGGAATTAATCGTCCAGATATCCCGTTCCAAAAGTCTTCGCGAAACACCGTCATATTTTTCTATAAGAACGAACATCGGCACCCAGCGGCCCGAAACATATTTATAATCAGAATATTCATTCGAAATCACCGAATTGCCGCGGCCTGTCACAGTAAGTGAAACCATCGCATAGTCTTTCGACGGCTCCAGTGCAACGGATGTCTGAGCACCGAATTTATCCGTAAAAGTTAAAGATATTGTTACTGCACCGCCGGAAACTTTTTCAACCGCTTGGCACTGCATCGCCGCAAGATTATCGTACGAATAATAACCTAAACCCCACGGTATCAGCCCTGCCGTAAGCGGACCGTTTACTGTTTGCTGGGTTTGGCCGGATGAACTTACAAAAGCATACTCCGCCAAAGGCGAATATCTGACATAATTTTCGCCGTCCCACGCATATATTTTTTTGGCGTTTAATTCCATATTGAAATCGTCAGTCATTTCATTGCCGCGCAGATTCTTTTCCGGCTTAATGGAATCATTTCGTGATTCTATATTTATTTCCCAGTAAAAACGCTCTCCGTCGTACTTGACCGTTTCGGAAGAAATCATCGTATGCTCATTAGACATTCTATAACGAGTGTTAAAAGGAATCGCATCCAGCTTTTGTTTTTGCAGATATTCGGCTCTTTCACGTTTTTGGCTGTTTGCCTGATATTCAGTAACATTTCTCAAAACAGCTTCTCTAATTTGTTTTTGGTCAGTGGTTTTTACTGCACGATATTCTTCATGAGAAGCTTCGATAGTTCCTGCCGGTATCCATGCTTTTTTCTGCTGTGAGGTTAACTGCTCTAATATTTCGAGAATTTCAGCTCTTTCCAGCTTTCGCTCGCCAAAGCACAAAGAACAGCAAAGACTTAAAAATAAAATCAATAAAATAGAATTTTTGCGCACCATTTTAATCCGCCTCCTAAATACATTTTTTAGAATCTTCATAGTTTGCTATTTTGCCTGACAATTTAGCCCGTAATCTAACGACTAAAGCGTATGCAAATGCACAATTATTGATTCTTTTTCGGCGACTAAGGGGGGCAGATAGAGGTATTTCTTGAAAATATAAAAAAATGCTATTTATAGGGCGTTAGATAACCCAAAAAGAGCTATAAAACTAATAAAATGATAATGACACAGCTATAAACTTAAATTAACGTGTCTTTTCAAGCCAAAATTCGGCAAAAAGGGCTAAATCATCAATATAAACTTCGCCGGATTTATCCAAATCAGCTCCTTCACACCAATTGGGTTCTGCACAGCCGCCCTGCTCCCAATATCCGGCCAATATCGAAAAGTCTGCAAAATCAACCCGATAGTTCGAATCAAAATCCCGTGTAGGAACATGCTCGAACTTAATCTGATAAATCAAACCATAATCAAAAGGAGGATAATCCTGCTGCCAATAAAATGCGAGATTGACATCCCCAATCTCTATAGCGTTGTAGTCTGCGATAAACCATTCTCCAACACTGACATATTGCGTCGGGCTATTGTAGAAATCAAGGCCCTGAACATATTTGTCTTCATCCTCCCAGTACGAATCAGCGGAAAAAACCGCCGCCAAAAAGCCCGCAGCTTCAAGAATAGACCCGCTGTAACCTATTCCATATTCATCATAAGGTCCCCTGCCGTAAAGCTGGCCTTGATTCATATTATCATCTTCTAAAAGCAATCTTCCGGACCAGTGTTCTGCAACATTGGAATCAACAATAATAGATAGCTGCGTACCCGCCATAATTTGGCCGTAATCGATATACTGCAAGGCCGAATTGACATCTATCGGTACAAAAAACTCGTTGCTGTCTCGCAGGTACACTTTTGTGGAAACCTCACCGAAAGCAAAACACTGAATAATAAGTGCCAAAAATAAGACTTTGGGCATGTTAGCCATGGCATGCCTCCTCCTGAATGGATATTATCATCACCTTACGGTACTTTAATTTAACAGGATTTGCGTTTTAAAGCACCACCTTATATGTAAGTTTGTGATTTTACAACTTTGCCCCTAATAAATCAATAACTAAAACTCAAAAAAGCCTTAAGCCCTTTAAATACAATGTCTTAGGTGCTATTTGTTTTCAAAAAAGGCTTTTTATTATTTTTAAAAGAATTAATCAAAATTTCACTATCACAAATCGCTTAATAATTAGCAGAGTTTAATTATTTGTGCTGTTATATTTTCTGTCGTAAAGATTTGCGAGGTCTGACGTGAGCCTTAAAAGAACATGCCGCATACTTAAATTGCTCATGATGCTCCAGTCCGAGAACTATAAAAGCCCGGAATCACTTTCAGAGGGATTAAAGGTCAGCAAAAGAACTCTATATAGGGACCTGCAAACCTTGCAAGAAGCAGGAGTACCCTGTTATTTCGACCATGTCGAAGGCTATTACAAAGTCAGCAGCAATTTTTTCATGCCCCCGCCAAACCTTACCGAACAGGAGGCTTTTAGTCTTTTGTTGCTGGTTCATAGGGCCCAGCAATGTCTTAATATTCCCTTTAGCCGGTATGTTTACAACGCCGCTCTTAAAATCGAAAGCCAGCTGTCGCGAAGTTTGAAAGAATACTGCCGTCAAAGGCTTAAAAATATCTCGGTCTGGCCGGTTCCGGCAAAATCATCCAAGCTTTTAGATGATAAATTCGCAAAACTGCAGCATGCCATACAAAACAAGCGAATTCTGAACATTTCTTATTACTGTAAATCCGAACAAAAAATCATCAACTGCGGTTTTAGTCCGATGCATATCATATACACAAATGCTTGGCATGTTATCGGCAAAGAAAATATCAATCGAACTATTCAGACTATAAGGCTTGACGCCATTGAAAAAATTGAGCAGACAGAGAAAAACTTTTTTGAAAGCAACAAATTTGACCCGGCCGAATATTACGGACGTGCTTGGTCAACGCTTCCGGAGGGCAGGCTTTATAACGTTTCGTTAAAATTCGCACCGCAAATAGCTAACGAAGTCAGTGCCGTTCAATGGCACAGTACACAATATGCAGTCGCCGAAGAAGATGGTTCTGTAATTCTTAAGTTTAGGGTCGACGGGCTGGATGAAATTGCATCGTGGATTTTCGGATTCGGCGATAAAGTCCAAGTAATAAGCCCTGAGATTCTGCAGGAAAAAATCCGCAAAATGGCGCATAGCGTAATCAACCAATACGATTCATATAACGAAATAAAAAATTCTGACTTATCTTTACAAGGCACCGCATGAAATCCAATAAAGATAATATTAAAGCTCTTGCAGAACATCTTATTAAACTCGAGTTTCAGGTTAGAAAAAATGACCGTGATAAAAATCCGGCTGCCAAAAATACTGCTCAGACAGAAAATAACCAAAACAAGTCGGAATCCGAACAAAAAAGAAGTTGAAAACAGAAATACAGTATGCTCGTTACCCTTTTATTTAAGAGCCGGGTTCTGTAAGAGTCGGCTTACTACAGCCGGCATTTGCTTTGGGTTAGATTTGAAGAATCCGGAGCCCGGCTGCTTAAATACCTCTCCCTGCACGGATGCAGAGGTTCGTAATATCGGCCGCCTCGGGAGGGGCGGCCTGTTTTTATAATAGAGTTTTATATGGATAACAACATTTCGTTTGGCTTTGAGTTAAACCGACAACCTTACAGGAGATGACCAGATGGAACCGAATGAACAAAATTTAACACCCTCGGAACGCAGAAAACAAACAAGATGGTCTGTCTATAATTTCATTAGGGCAACGGCGACTATTTCAAACTGCCCCGCAGGACTGTTAGCCGATATATCGAATGAAGGAGCTCAAATTATTCTGCCTTGCGACTGCCGGAATGTTCTTGCGGTAGGCAAAAATGTTTCGGTGTTTATTAAAACTTCTCTCGAACAGTGCAACCTCAACCTAACCGCACAGGTCAAGAGCATCGCAGTTTCCGCACAAGATGACACTATTCGAGTGGGCTTGCTTTTTATCGGCATTGAAAACGTACCGGAAGCTAAAGAAATAATCAAAAAAATCTGTGAATATGGACAAAAACTTCAATCCGTTAAGATAGATTAGCTTTTAGGATAACTTTTAGAAAACTATTTCTCTTAAAACTTTCTATCGCAAGAAATGAGAGCTAAAGGAACCAGACAAATATAAATTATTTTTATTTCTGCACCGGCCAGAAAACCGCGTCTCCTTCGTCTGCCCATAATCGAGCTTTACCTTCTCTGTCCCGATATATCTGCCCGCCGTCGTCGGTGAAATTTTGCCCAACACTGTAGAGAATAAAATCTTCGCCAATAACCCTATAAACGAATGCCTTATCACTGAAAGGGTCTATTGGAATTTTATCAAGTAATTTAGCCTGTACCAGTGCGTCTAATGTTTCAGGATATTGTCCGTATCGCAGCTTATACCTCTGTAATGCCAAAACCGTAAGTAATGCTTCTGAATCAGCTTGTATTCTATAAGATAATCTTAAGACCTGATTATAAGACGGCACCATAATCATAAAAAACCAATATCTAGCCTGTTTAATACGAGGCCATTGGTCAATATCCAGTTCTGTATCAATGTTCATTTGCCGTCGAGAAAAAGGTGTAAATTGTGCCAATTTATCATAAGAATCATACAAATACTCAACCATTTCTGTCATTTTTGCCCGGTTTGGACTAATTAGCGAAGCCCCAAGAGCAAAAAAATATGAACTATCCGAAGTTGGGTCTGTAAAATACTGTTGTAAACCAATCGGTGCCATATGACCAGAGCCTCTGCCGTTATCTGTGTAAGCCCTTTGAATAAAATCCATTACGTAAAACATCTCGACTTTAAAGTTGATGTGAAAGATGCCATTATCCACAAGCATTTGGAATTCATTCTGTATGCGCCCAAGCATTTGTTCACCTATCTGTTGGCGGTCTATAATCTCAAATGCATTGTGTACTGCCATAGCTTGAATTGCGATACCTACCAATTGCTCAATAAGCATTCGAGGGCCTTTGAAAAGTCCTCCGGTTCGATATAAAGTAAACAAATCTTCGAATGCACCATCGATATCGCCTTGATAAAAATTAAGTCTTGAACGCCAGAGAACAAGCCTTGAGATTTGTCTAATAGGGCTAAGTTCAGGGAAAACCATATCAAAAAAACTTTCCTTTTCATTATCGAACTGGCGATTCCACCAGCAATAAGGTTTTTTGCTTGCTTGTATGTATAGGTCTATTGCCTCAGAATTTTCATTAATCCATTTATTTAACAACTCAAACTCAGTTTCTGTTAATTCATCAACACTGTTTTTTTTACTTATTACAATGAGCAAATCGTCCTTCGGCTCATTCGAATCAGTAAACTGCAACGAATCTTTCGCTATTTCAGGCGGCTTTACATAAATAGCGATTGCTTGATTATACAGATTTGCCGCATTTTGACTTTCATCTGCCAGAGGTCGAACCATGTTAGTAGCTTTCTGAAGGTAATCGATATTAACGGTTGGTCGCCCCATAGAAATATAAAAAGCATAAAATATAATACACAATATAAATACACCGATAGTTTGAAAAGTTCTTGCTGCGACAGTCCGCCAAAGAGGCCGACAGCGTTTTTTGGCACGCCGAAGCAAAATGCCAAGCAGTTTTGCATCACCGAATTGCTCAATCAATTGCTCTGCTCTATCCTCTTTTTGCTTATCGTCTGTACAGTCCCGTAATTCATCTTCGAAATGTGCGGCAAGCTCTCGCTGCACTTCAAGACGAATCTTTTTTCGATACCTCATGCTTTTGATAATCAGGTCGATAAAATCCTGTGCATTTTGCGGCAACTTTATGCTGCTTTTGTAATAGTTATTCCGAGACATAATAATAACTCCCGTAATTTAACAAGATTTTCGGTTTACCCAGAACAACAAATTAAGAGTTTCTAACAAAAAGAGCCTTTTTTCGCGGCACGGCCTTCAAGGCCGTGATTTACAGGTTTCACGGGCAAGATGCCCGTGCCACTGTTTATTTTGTTAGAGGCTCTAAGCATAACTAAGGGCCGGGCC